>LQAI01000010.1_pt1 | contig 221906 bp, 261 predicted proteins | sample 1535821 | NCBI WGS metagenome assembly LQAI01 (sample SAMN04331586, study PRJNA305678) | bioreactor metagenome | isolation source: bioreactor_5 inoculated with Wadden Sea sediment 1st replicate of a... | place: Germany:Bremen
GGGGGGCAAGTCAAGTACATTGCGAAAGTACCAGAGCCCTCTTTTTGCCGAAGCCTGGAGACGCTCTGAACCTGTCTTCCTAAATCCGTGTGGGATGTCTTTTCCCGGCTGGGGCCTTCTTCAGGAACAGCGCCGGTTTTTACATTCAAAGTCCATGCCACCCCTGATGCCTTTTCGGCATCTGCAAAGCCATCCGTAAACTTGACAAATAGATTCTGTATTTTACCTTCTGTCAATCATTTATGCAATAGCGGCTTCGGAACCCGGAACAGATGGTTCTGAAAGAACAGGGCATTGCACTTGACATTCGTCACTTGACACTGCAGATAGTAACAGTTGACCATTGAATAAGTTAGTTTGTTTTTGTCTTGACACAAAGAAGGGTTATATAATTTGGGTATTCGCAGGGTAGAAGGCAAATCACTAGAGCTTTATTTAAGGGAAATTGGTTCTAAAGAGTCTCTAACTTCCGAGGAGGAGGCCGACCTCGCCCGCAGGATAAAGGCCGACGACACCGAGGCACAGGAAGTGCTGGTGGAGGCAAATCTCCGTTTCGTTGTAAGCATCGCAAAACAGTACGCAAACCAGGGAGTTGCCCTGGAAGACCTTATCAGTGAGGGCAATGTCGGCCTTATCCGTGCCGCAAGGGGTTTCGACGAGAACCGGGGATGCAGGTTCATCACCTACGCGGTATGGTGGATCAGGCAGGCCATTCTGCAGACCCTGGCGGAGAACTCCAGGATAGTCAGGCTCCCATTGAACAGGGTGAACGAACTGTACCGCATGGGAAGGGCTTCCAGGGAACTGGGCCACTCGCTGGGAAGGGCTCCCTCCGCTGAAGAAATAGCAGGAAAGCTGGATGTCCCCAGGAAGAACATAGAGGGTATGCTCTCCATCCACAGTACGCACCTTTCCCTGGACAGACCGGTGTACGACGGAAGCGACAAAACATTCCAGGAAATGATGGCCTCCGACGGCGAAGGTGCCCCGGAAGACGCCGTCGCGGAGGACTCTCTGAAAAGCAGCGTTTATGAAATGCTCTCTTCGCTGGACATGAGGGAAAGAACCATCATCAGCCTGTTCTTCGGCCTCAGCACCAACCGCAGACACACACTTGCGGAGATCGGCAGAACCATGGGAATAAGCCGGGAGAGGGTAAGGCAGCTGAAGAACCGAGCCATCGACAAGCTTCAGTCCTTCGCCGACTCTGACAAGGTACTGATGTTCCTTGAGTGATCAGCTGGAATAACACCTGCTGCCGGGCTCAGGCCCCTTGTGCTCCTCGATCTTTCTGGGTTTCAAACCCTTCTTCTCTATTATCTTCAGAAAAGCAGGACCCTCATCGGCCCTGACCGAAACACACATGCCGCAGTCGGTGGACATGTTCCTGGGAATAGGGACCATTCTGCAGGATATGCCCTCCTTCCTGGCGGCCCTTTCCGCCGCGAGGACATGGGACATCGATTCGAAGATCATGTAAAGATGGTCACTCACGGAATAACCTCACAGCGTTCAGTGTTTTTTCGATCTCTTCCATTGTGGTAAAGACACCGGGGCTGAGCCTTACGGTTCCCCCGGGGAATGTTCCTATGGTACGGTGGGCACAGGAGGCGCAGTGAAAACCGTGTCTGCAGCAGATGTCGTGTTCCACCGCCAGATAGTGAGCCACACCTGCGGTGCAGCTGTTCTCAAGGGTAAAGGAGACCACTGCGGTCCAGGGTTCACCCGCCGGGGGTCTGTATACTCTGGCCCCCTTGATCTCCCCTATGCCTTCGGCAAGCCTTCCGGCGGTCTGCATTTTCCTTCTGTAGATCTCTTCGAACCCCAGCTCCCTGATGTACTGAATGCCGGCCAGAAGCCCCGCAAGGCCAGGACCGTTCATGGTTCCCGCCTCGAACCTGTCCGGCATGAAGTCCGGCTGCCTGGTTTCCTCGGAAAGGCTTCCGGTGCCCCCCTGGGCCAGGGGTGCGATTCTCCCGGTATCGAAGTGGTCGGCGAAAACAAGGCCTCCGGTACCGGGAACGCCGAGGAGCCCCTTGTGGCCTGTGAAGGCGATGATGTCTGCCCCTGAAGAGAAGTCCAGGGGAACTATTCCCGCACTCTGGGCGGCGTCAAGCAGAAGGACCGTTCCGTGTTCCCTGCAGATACTGGAGATGGCGGCCACATCCTGCACGGTTCCAGTTACATTGGATCCGTGATTGATCACGGCGAGCTTGGAACCGGGAATTTCCCTGGCGAAGTGATCGAGGTCGAGCCGGCCCATGCCATCGCAGCGGCAGTAGGCAACATTGATGCCCTTTGATGCCAGGGAGGTGAGGGGGCGTGTAACGGCGTTGTGCTCCATTTTCGAGGAAATGACCCGGTCGCCGGGGTCGAGCATCCCGTGAAGAACGGTGTTGATGGCCCAGGTTACATTGTGGGTGAAAACCACATTCATGGAGCTGCCGCATCCGAAAAAATCCGCAACGGCTTCCCTGCAGTCAAGAACAATGCCCATGGCATCAAGGGAGGCGGTGCAGTTACCCCTGGCGGGGCTTGCGCCGATGTTCCTTATGAACCCGGAAACCGCTTCGGTTACCGACTCGGGCTTCGGCCAGGATGTGGAGGCATTGTCGAGATAGATCAATGTGCATTCCTTTCCGCACCAAGGAATATAAGGAAACCCACGGGGAACTACCTGCCCAGGATGCTGCGGAGGGAATCGGCCAGCCAGGAATACTGTTCACCGGAATTGTAGAGCTGGGCGGAAATTCTTACTATCCTGAGTTCTCCCCCTCTTATCTCTGTTACGGGAACGATGGTTTTGAACTCCTCCTTCAGCCTTTTCTGGACCGGGTCGGTCCAGTTCACGGGCCTTTTTCCCCGTTGAGCGGTTCCAGGAAGGGTCACCGCCGCCATGGACCCCACCATGGAATCCGGGCAGGGCGGTTCTGACCCCAGGGCCTCGCAGAGGATATTCCTGCCGGCAATGGCCTTTTCCCTGTTCATTGACATGATCGATGGCCACCCCCCGTTCACCATCCCCTTCATGTGGTCAATTGCGTGGGGAACCATAAGGGCCGGTGTGGGGTCCGGGGTTCCGTTCCAGCTGAAAAGCACCTGAAAATCGGAAAGGTCAGTTTCGAACTCCTCGGGAAGGTGGCTGATCACAAGGGGCTGAAAACCCTCCTGGAAATCGGGACGGACATAGAGAAGGGCCGCGGAACGGGGACTGCAAAGCCACTTGTGGCAATTCCCCGTGTAGGCCAGGCAGCCCAGCTCCCGGAGGTTCAGGGGAACCTGACCCGGGCCGTGGGCGCCGTCGACTATGGTTTCCACTCCATAGTCCCCCAGCAGGGTGATTATCTTCTTCAGGGGGAGGATCATCCCCGTGGAACTGACTATGTGATCCACAAGGGCGTATTTCACAGAGGGGTTCAGGGCCCGGGCAAAGGCATCAAGTATGGAATCCTCCCCGGGCACCGGATAGGGCAGCTCCACGGTGACTACATTTGCTCCTTCAGCCTCGGCCACTTTTCTGAGGGCGTTGTTCGAAGAGAAATACTCCTGGTCTGAAACCAGAACGGAGTCGCCTCTATTCAGTTTGAGATTCCTCAGTACGGTATTGATGCCGGTGGTGGCGTTCTCCACCATTGCCAGGGCACCGGGTTCAGCGCCGGTGAAGGTTTCAATCCGGGAAATTGTTTGACGGAGCATGGGCTGAAGGCGTTCCAGCAGGAACTCCATCGGATCCCCTTCGATGATGCTCAGAAGCTCGGACCTGCCCTTGATCACCGCAGTGGGACAGGCACCGAAGGAGCCGTGGTTCAAAAAGACAATGCTTTCCTTCAGGCTCCAGTGATCGCTGAACCGGCTTCCTCCGGGGAACCGGTCAGGGGCATACACAGCCGAGGCAAGCCTCCCGAAGAACGTGACCCTTCATGGCGACGGTGAGGTCGGCGGCCTTTATGGCTGAACCGGAGATGTCCAGCCTTCTGTCCAGGGCGTAAAGGGTGATTTTCAGCCTGAGGTCTTCCGAGTTGCCCTGGGGACCTGTCCAGCCGATCTCACCGAAATCGTTCAAGCCCTGCCGGCTGCCGTCCTCAAGAACGCTATCCCGGGGAAGCTTCCCGTAGACGGTTTTCAGTGTGTTGGGAATGTTCCACATAAGCCAGTGGACCTTGTTCCTGGATGATGTGCAGATAAGGGCCAGGGAAACAGTGCCCTCCGGCTCGCCATCCCAGCCAATGGGAGGGGAAGCGTTGAGGCCGCTGCCCGAGTACCATTCCGGAAGGAACTCTCCCTCGTTGAAAGCGCTGCTGCAGACTTTAAATTCCATTTCCCACCTCTTTCCTATGACATACGCAACATATCGTGTGTGAACCCGGATTGTAAAGGGGCGGGACTATAAATCCGCCGGACACCTGTCCGCGTCGCCACAGGGAGCCCAGGGCTCGATCCTGGCTATCACATCCTTTATGGAGGGATCAAGGGCGAGGATGGCCTTTTCCACTTCCCTGGCGGTCAGGAAGGCCTGTTCCACCTGGATCTGACCCTCCACCTGGAGGTGCAGATCTACGAATATCCCTCCTGCCTGAAGCCTTGCCCTGAGGTCATGCACCCCCATGACGCCCCCGGTTTCAAGGACCGTTGCCCTGATCCTGTGGATGAACTCCGGGGGGGCGGCCTTGTTCGTCATCTGAAGCAGACCTGGCCAGAGCACCTTCCAGGCTGAGAACACCACGAAAATCGAGACCACCACCCCTGCGGCGGCATCAAGGAAGGCAAGTCCCGGGGATATCCGGGCTGCCAGCACGGCAACCAGCACCGGTATTGAGCTAAGGGCATCGCTTCGATTGTGGCTGGCGTTGGCGGCCAGGGCCATTGATCCGGTGATCCTGCTTTTTTTCAGTGTCCATCTGTAAAGGGTTTCCTTGACCACTATGGAAACGGCTGCCGCAACCGCCGCGGCGGTACCCGGCACCGTATGCACCCGGGTGCTTAAAAGTGCCTTCACCCCCTCATATCCAATACCAGACCCGCCGCAGCGAGCATCACCCCTATGAAGATGGCCACACCGGTCTCTATTCCTCTGTGTCCCACGGGATGGGACTCGTCCGGGGGGGCGGCACCAGTATCGGGAACCTATGATCACAGCTATATCAGTGGATATGTCGGAAAGACTGTGTACGGAATCGGCCACAAGGGCCCTGCTGTTGGCGGCAAAGCCGGCATAGGCCTTCAGGGCGGTCAGAAGAAGGTTCACCACCAACCCGGTCAGGGCTGCTCGCCCTGTTATCTCAGAGTACGACTGATGCTCGTCTGATGTATTCCGCATAGAACCCTACACAGTTCAGATAGTCTTCAACGGCGATGCTCTCGTTGATGGAATGGAGAGCCCTATACCCATCCCACCCAGGTGAACAGGAAGGAACCGGTAGGTGTTGTCAGCTATCCTTCCGTACCTTCTGGAGTCGGTTGCCGCGGGAAAAACACCTGTTGTTATGGAACCACCAAGAACGGCGGCCATGGATTCCCGAAGGTGTCTGAAGTCCGGAGTATCGGTGTCCGCTATGCCAGAGGGTTCGGAAACACTGGGGTTTTCCAGAAGCTCTGCGGTTACTCCACTACCGGAGAGGGCGGAGGCGATGCACCGGGAACCCTTCCACGGAAGACAGCGGTGCCGGTCTGGTGTTAACTATGGCCTGGGCTCCGCCGGGAAGAACATTCTCCTTGCAGCCCCTGAAATGATGGTGGGTGCAAGGGTGGTCCCCTGGAACATGGCACCCTTCAGGGAATCCGGGAGTGGCGGATCACCAAAGTCGAGTTCTTCAAGAAGGACAATTGCCCGGGCCAGTTCACCTATGGCCGTCCTTTTCGGCGGTACTGAAGCGTGGCACTGAACAGCTTCCGAAACCAGACGGAAGGATGCATAGCCCTTTTCGGCAATACCGATCACCGCCGTTTCCCCGCCTGTGACCCCCTGGTAGATATAACCGCCCTCGTCCAGGACACTGCTGCACCTTACACCCATGGAGGAAAGCCTCGCGGTGATCGCTCCCGCCCCGTTAAGACCGCCAACCTCCTCGTCGTGACCAAAGGCAAGCAGCACCGTTCGGGATGGCTTGAAACCACGATGAAGCAGTTGTTCACAGGCTTCCAGCATTCCGGCGAAACCGCACTTGTAATCGATGGTTCCCCTGCCGTATACCCTTCCCCGGTCCACACGGCCGCTGAAGGGATCGAAGGTCCAGTTGCCCTGGCCCGGGGGAACCACATCCTGATGGGCGGTGAGCATGAGGGGAGGGGCCTCGGGGCTGGTCCCACGCCAGAAAAGGAGCAGGGAGGCCTCCCCGATGACCTCGGTTTCCAGAGAGGAAAACACACCTGGCCAGCTGGAGAAGGCGTACTCCCTCATCCTGTGAAAGGGTTCAAGGGAGAACTCCTCCGGTGAGGAAACCGTGGGAAAGCCTATCGTTCCGGCAAACCTCTTTACCGCTTCTCCGGGGTGGGCGAGAAGGTCATTGTGTGACATTCGCCCATTTTATGTGAAAGCCGGAGTAGCCCAGTGTATCTGTATAAACGAGAACCGACTCGGCGATATTCACCGCTTCGAGAAGTGTTGATGTTCCCGGTACTATCATTGTAATGTGAACCGGTCTGTCCTCGGTGTTCCTTCTGTTGATGGACCGTTCAACCTGGGAAAGACTTCTGTTGAAAACCCTCTGATTGAAAGCCATTGAGGTGACGGGCTCCACCACATCGGTGCCATACTCCTCCACCTGGCATCTGAACCACTCTTCGGTGAAAAGCAGTTTCAGCTCCACCGGCTGAACCACCGTGGAGTCAACCTCCGGGGGAGGTACAGGCTTAAGAATGGGTACTGAGGCGTAGGCGGTTTCCGTGGAATCGAGCCAGGCGAAAAGGGAATCGGCTGCGAGATACCTGAAATCGGAACTGTTTATCTTCTGCCCCATGTAGTTCACCACCGGTTGAATGGAGATGGAGCCGTGGGCCAGGAAGGATACCGTGGTTCCCTCGGGTATGAGGGACAGATCCACATTTGTTCTGGGGGAAGCGGAGGTTCCCTCGGCATTGAACACATAGACTATATCCGTTCCCAGCATTATGGGAAGCGAATCAATGGGGATCTCCACCTCTTCAAGGGCGAGATCATCCCGGTTCACCTCCGGCTCGTACACGGACCGCTCGAAGTTGCTGACTATATAGATACCCCCAGTGCCCCCACCAGGAAGATGGCAAGCCCCAGAAGACCGGTCCGCTTGCGATGGGTGGGAACCAGCCTGGGTGTTTCCACCGGAGCGTCGGAGTCTTTGTCATGGAGGGGTTTCTGAAGGGCAGACCTCTGTTCCCTCAGGGGATCGTTCTGGTTGTCAAGCAGAAAACCGCAGTTCTCGCATCTGCCCCGGGTGCGCCCAGGATTTTCATGGCCGCAGCTTCTACAACGCATCGGTTACCTCCTCTGCATTCTCTGGCTCTGAAACCCCGGGGGTCTCAAGGGGAATAAGGTATTCCTGAAAAAAAGTCTTCGTCCACAAAGGATGATAAACAGCTTTCAAACTGTCTACAAGCCCCTCTATCACCTGTGTTTCCCGGTGCTGCCCCGCAACAGAGAGAACACGATCCCTTATCTCCCCAGTTCCGGGATGTGCTCGGGGTCTATGGAAAGAAGACTGAACCAGAGGCCGGAGGTTTCGTTAAGGGGAACGATGGTCTCTTCACCGGGTGTGAGGGCAAAGAGTATCTCACGGACATCCTCGGGAACCATTGACCTCTGAAGGGGAACCGTTCGGTAGCTCTCCCCCTCTTCGAGAATGGGAGGGAAGGTTTCAAAGCGGTCAGCCGCTTCCAGGATGTTCTCTCCCGACTCGAGCATTGCCTCGGCGGTGTCTATACTGCTCTGGTCAGGGAGGTAGAGAACATTGAACACCCGTGATTCGGGGACGGGGAAATCCTCTCTGATCTCAGTGTAAACCTGGTTGATCAGGACCGAGTCCACCTCGATGCGGGGTTCTATAACAAGGTCGTAGTAGTGATCGAGGACCGTTTCCATTTCCTTCCGGCGGATCCGGGTGGCGTTAACCTCCAGGGTATCCAGCCCGAGTTTCTCGGCCTCCTGCATCTCTACGTCATAAAGGGCCAGCTGCTCGGCATAGTCCCTTGTCCACTGATAACTCGCGGTATTCCTCGGGAGGTAGCCGGGAAGGTTCATGGCATTTCGGTACACCGAGTATGCGGTTCTGGTGCCTCCGTCCCATGTTACGGCGATGAGCTCTTCCTCCTCTTCAGAGAAGGGCTGATAGCTCCTGGCATCTTCGGTGGCCCTGGAAACCAGCATCTCGATCACCTCGGGATTAACCTCAATGCCATGGGCGGTCCTCAGGCTGTCCTCGGCGAACTTCTTCCTCTCCTCCCTGGCCCTGGCAAGAAGCATGGAGGCTATCCGTGCGGAATCCTCCTGGAAGGGTGCCGGTTCGTATGTCCATACGGAATCTATCTGCAGTATCCTGTAACCAACCGGAACGGTGAAGGGACCTATGATCTCCCCCTGGACGGGATCGGTGATATGGGGGAGGTCCATTATGTTGGCATAGTTCCTGTCGGATATCTCAATCCGGCCGGCGGTGCTTCTGGTAATGTCTTCCAGACCGAACTCAACGGCGAAAACCGAGAGGTGTTCCCCTTCCCTTACCATTGTTGCCACACTGTCCATGAGAAGACTGTCGCGGAGGGCCAGGGCGGTGTACCTCACACCTGTCCCCAGGGTTTCCCAGAACTCCCTTACTTCCTCGTAATCGGATTCCACCTTGTCGAGTTCATGGGCGACCCAGGCGTTCTGAAGGATCTCCCTGCGCCTTTCATGGAGCATCCTCTGAACCTCGGGATCGTCGTAGGCGCCGAGTTCTTCCGCGTGGGCGAGAAAGAGTTCCCGGGCCAGGATATTGTCTCGAAGAACTGTCACCGCTGTGGAATCTCCCCTGTGCTCCTCGAAAGAGCCGGCAACCTCGCTGTCAAGGACCGACCGGCCGGCAACGGAAATGACCGCCCCGGGAACTTCCGGGCGTGGGTTCGAGCCGCATCCGGCCAGGACAGATAGGGTCAGGACAATAATGAGGTATTTCAAAACAAGCTCCATTCCGTTATTCCAAAGGTTTTACAAGTTTACCTGAGAGCATTATTGTTATGGTCTGAAAGGGAAATGTCAACAGGAAGGACTGGGATCGATGACAGCGTTTCTTATGGCCCTGCTGCTTCAGCTTGCGCCTCCGGACCTTCCGGGTTCATGGGAACTCGGGGCCTATGCCTATGACATGGATACAGGGGAGGTGCTGCTTGACATCAACTCAGATGTCCCCTTCCGTCCAGCAAGCACGGTGAAGGTTCTCACCACCCTGGCGGCCCTTGAATACCTGGGGCCGGAGTATGTATACCACACCTCAATTATGGCGGACACAACGGGTAGGAACCTCATTCTTCGCGGCGCCGGAGCACCACTGCTGTCGGCGGAGGACGTGGCCAGGACCGCCATGGAAACCGCGGCGCTTCTCCCTGAGAACTCCTCCTGGAACCTCTACCTGGACATCGGCGCCTTCATGGGAGAAAGCCACCTTCCAGGATGGGACCAGAGCGACTGGAACAGAACCTACTGCCCGCCTGTAGAGCCACTTTGCATCGGTGACAACGTGATCCAGATCGTGGTGTCCGCCAAAGGCTCAGGGCTCAGGGTCTTCACCTATCCCCCCTCCCTTCACTTGTGATGAACTCATCGGGGCTGACCACTGGAAACAGCACTTCCATCACCGCCACCGGGGGCGACTGGGAAACCGGAGTCCCGGAGATAACCCTTTCGGGAACAATTGAGAGGGTACCCGGGAGATTTTGTACAAGCCCTTTGCCGGCGCTCCGCTGGAACTTGCCCTGGTCCTTCAGGCGGAGCTTGCCCGACACGGGCTTGATGTGACCTACAGAGGTTTGTACCCCGTCAACCGCCAGGATCCTCCCTGCATGGTTGCTTCGGTGATGTATTCCGATCCCCTGTGGATCATACTGGCCTCAATGAACAAATGGAGCAGGAACATGGTGGCGGAGCAGATACTCTGGACCATCGCCCTGGAGGCGGCTGGAAGCCCCGGTTCCACCAGAGCGGGCTGCGATGTTTCAGGAGCGCTGCTGGAAAGCATCTGCCCCGGGCAGACCGGATGGCAGCTGGCGGATGGCTCCGGGCTTTCAAGGCATAACCTTCTCACGGCCAGTCAACTGGCCACTGCCTTCCATGCCGGGGCTTCATCCCTGGAATACGGCCCGGAATTCATGGCGGGGTTCCCGGTCAACGGAGTGGACGGAACACTGCGCACCAGGATGACAGGTATCCCGGAGGGTGCCTTCAGGGGAAAAACAGGCTCGCTGAACGACACCTGCACCATTACCGGAATACTGACTGCAGCAAGTGGAAGACCGGTGGCCCTTACCCTTTTCCTTCAGATACCCAGGGGACACCTGTGGAGGGCGAGATCCTGGCAGGATGCCTTCATAGAGGACCTTTACGGAACCCTTTAGCCCTTTGCCCGTTCCATGTACTCTCCGGTCCTGGTATCTATTCTGATCCTTTCACCCTCTTTTACGAAAAGGGGCACCTGAACCACAAAGCCGGTTTCCAGTGTGGCCGGTTTCGTACCGCCGGTGGCGGTGTCACCCTTAAGCCCGGGATCGGATTTCGTGATGAGCAGCTCGACGAAATTGGGGGCTCCACCATTATCGGCTTGTCTCCAACGAAGAGCACGTCCACATCGGATCCGTCGGTGAGATAATTGACGGCATCGCCTATGAGCTCGGTGGATAGGTCGATCTGTTCGAATGAGTCGGGATCCATCACCGTGTACATGTCATCGGTGTGGTAAAGAAGCTGAAAGACCCGTCTTTCAAGGCGGATATCCTGAACCTTCTCGCCGGCGCGCCAGGTCTTCTCAAGAACTTTTCCCTGAAGAACATCCTTGAGCTTCGACCGGACGAAGGCAGCGCCCTTGCCGGGATTTACGTGCTGAAACTCAAGTATCGAATAGTACCTGCCGTCGATGTCGAGAACCATTCCTCTTCTGAAGTCGTTTGTCGAAGCCAATGTGAACTACCTCCGCAGAATTTCCCTGATTATGTCGATTGCTGAAATGTATCCCTGAATACCGGCGCCGGATATAACGGCATCGGCTCCCTGGGCGGTAAGCATACGATGCCGGTAGGGTTCCCTTCTGTGTATCGGTGAAATGTGAACCTCCACAACCGGACCATGAAACCCTCGCATGGCGTCAAGGAGGGCAACTGAAGTATGGGAAAAACCTCCGGGATTGATCACCAGTCCGCTGCTGCCGGTTGAGGCGGCGTTAACCGCACCTACCATACCCCCCAGGAGATCATACTGCTGGAAGGTAACGGCTAAGTCCCAGAGGCTGGCATGGGAACGGATCCTGCTTTCCAGTTCCTCCGGTGTTTCCCCTCCGTACACCTCAGGCTCCCGTTTGCCCAGCATGCCGAGGTTGGGTCCGTTGATCACCGCGATGGTCGTCATTTGTCGTATGTGGAAAGCCCCAGTTCTTCGCATTCCTCCGGGGTAAAAAGATCATAAAGGCTTCTGGGAGCCCTCTCCCCCCCTCGGGCCTTTCCACGGATGGGTTTTCCCCGGAAGCCGCAGGGATTTCCCCTGTGTTTTCCTTCCCCGGAGAGCCGCCTGTTTTCTGGGCGGCGAGTATGGAGGCCATCCTGCCGGTTTCCGGGTATTTCACGTCCTGTCCGGTGAGGCGGGCATCCCTGAGGCCCTCCTCTTTCTTCTTCCTGGCCTTTTCAAGAATTGCCTCTATCTCCGGGTCACCGGGATACTCAAAGAGGTACTCCTCGAACAGCTCAATGGAGCGATCCCAGTTTCCCTTCTCAAAATGGAGTTCTCCAAGGCTTTTGATCGCTATAAGGTTCAGGGGATCGATGGAGATGACCTTCTCGAACACAGCTGTTGCCTCTTCGGTGAGGTCATTGTCCAGGGCGCACCGCCCGAAGATGACATTTACCGATATGTTGTCGGGCCAGTCGGCCAGACCCTTTCGTGCGACATCCAGGGCCTCGCTGTTCCTTTCGATCCTGCGGAGTTTGCCCGCAAGCCGGACACAGATGGCGGGGGAAGGGTTTGAGAGCCAGATCTGATACAGCTCCTGAATTTCGTTTTCGCCGTTGGGCATTGTTACTCCTTGTGGAACGTATTCATTATTATCCAGCCCTCGCGGAGGTAGGGTTCCTTGGCATGGCCGGGATTATACACCTCCATATCCAGAATATACCACTCTGTGCCCCCATCAAGAACCCTTGTTGTGAAGGACCCGCATTCAGGTACTCGGGATTCCTCCATACACCGGTGAGCTGAATGCCGTTCAGCCCTGATGAAGCAATTGGTTCAGAGGTTGTCCTGGCCCTGTCCACGGAGTCTTCCCTGGCGTCGTAAAAGAAGTTCCTGGCCATGGCCTCCCTTGCCAGCATTGCCCTCTCCGGTGTGAGTTCACCCCCGGAGGATATGATGGCTATACTGAGGAGAAGCATTGAATTGTCGTCGGGCTGGCGCTGGTACTGGATGAAGCCGTCGGCGGGCATCCACTTCCTTGTGGCATAGGACTTCGGCACATCCATGGTGAAACCCAGGGATGAAAGGCTGTCGATCCTCTCCGGTGATGACATGGAAGTGCTAACGAAACTTCTGTAAATATAGGCCCTCATCTGGTCGTTGCAGGCTTCAAGGAGAGCGTCCTGCAGCCCGGTGGGCAGCGTGGGGTCCGCCGGGGGGACGGTTGCGGCAATGACGGTCTGGTTGTTAGCCCATATATCCCTACCCTGCAGGATTCCCGAATCCGTTTCCCGGAGCCCCCCGGGAAATTCGTCGGCGTCCCCGGGGGAAAGCAGCATGAGAATGATCCGCCTTTCCCTCAGTGTACCGGTGAACTCAGGAAGGCTTGCGTAGGAAAAGCTGAAAACATTCTCGGGGTCCACGGTTTCCACAACTATCTGGATATCTTCCAGACCTCCGCTGTCGATGAACTCGGTAATGTCTTCGCTGTAAACGATCAGAACCCCGTTAAGGGGCCTATGGAATCCTGTTTGCACGAGGAGATCAGGAGCAGTGGCAGAAGCAGGGCCAGCCGTTTCACTTCTTCCTCCGGTGGAAGAGGGGTTTTACCAGCCTGAAAATGCCAATGGCGGCGGGCAGGTATCCCACCACTCCCCGCAGGGCATCCGGCGCCGGTCCTCCGTTGACCCTTTTTGCAAGATACCTGACCTCGGCGGCGGTCTGGCCCACCTCCTGGCCTGTTTTTTCAACCTCGTGCAGGGTATCGGACAGGGCCGGGGAAAGTTCGGCGAGATCGTTCTGTACCCTTGTCAGAGTAGCTTCCAGGGTATCAAGGGTCTTCCTGAACCTTATCATTGCGATCACCATGAGACCGATCGCCCCCCAGAAACTAATGAGCCCCACCAGCAGAATTATGGATGTTGCGTTCATAGCTGCAAGTTCCCTTCGTGTATCATCTTCTCAGAATAACTATCTCAACCCTTCTGTTCAGAGCCTTTCCGGCTTCGTCGAGGTTGGCCGCCGCAGGCCGTCTTTCACCGAACCAGATGGGTTCTATCTCAACATCGTAACCTTCCAGCTGTGTTTCCAGGTATCGGGCCACCGCAAGGGCCCGGCCACTGGAAAGGCCGTCGTTGTAACTGAATGTGCCGTCGCTGGAGGCGTGCCCCTCAACGGAAACGAAGACGCCTGGATTGTTCCTGAGGGTCTGTACTATTCTGTCGAGATCGGGGTACTGGTCTTCCCTTATGGACTCGCTGGCATTGTCGAAATAGATGGTGGACATGGTGAGGCCCTCGCGCTCCCTGGCCACTATCATGAACTGGAAGAGGCTGACGGGGTCGGTTTCGTAGTAGAGGTACTCGAGGTCTTCATCGATCTGCCTGCAGTCCACATCCAGGGGTATTCCACCCCTGACCCGTGTGAGGCCTATGGAGGAGGGATCGATGCGGTTACGGTCCATCCACACCTTGCTCACCCTGAAACTCAGGCTGGCCTCGATGATATCCACGCTGTCAACCTGATCGTAAACCAGCTCAGGCTCCACCATAACAAGCTCGGCCCGTCTGGATGAGATTATGAGATCATCGATCCTGTCCAGGGACGATTCAAAGTAGTAATAGCCCTCGTCCTCGTCCACCAGGGCCGACGGCATCCTTTCAAGGGTGTTGTCTTCGTTCACTCGGTAGAGCCTGAGGAGCCTCAGCTCAACATTGTTCTGTTCGAACCAGTACCGAGGAACTCGAAAAGCGGCGCTGAGATCCCTTATGTCCTCTTCGTTGAAGGTGGCCCTGGATGGGAAGTAGGCGTAGAGGATCTGGCCGTCGTCCAGCTTCAGGGTGCTGTTCAGGGGGATCTGGTCGAACTGGGCGATGACCAGTGAGTCGCCCTGGACATCTCTGTTTGCCCAGAGACTGACCTCGGTGAGGTCGGTGCCGGTTTCCCAGGTCCTTCTGTCCACCAGGGGGGGAAGGGGCACCCGGGGTTCGCTTTCCAGCCACTGGGTTCCACCGAACCTGAAGGTCAGTCCTCCCCGGTGTCTTCCCCAGGTTGACTGCAGTTCGCCCATTGGAAGGGCAAAGCCATAGTCGAAGGAGATGGGAACGGCACCATCGTGACGGGCGGAAATACCAGCGGTGAGTTCCGATGAGGCACCCAGGGCCCTGGTACGGAAACCCGCCCTGAGACCCCAGTTGGATTGCCGTCCTATCCATTTTTCAAGGCCCAGGGCAATGTCGATGTCTTTCTTGCCGTCGATGTCCTCCATTGACCAGTCCGCCTGGATCACCGGTGTAATGAACCTGGGGTAGAAGGCGAAACCAGGGAGATCTCCATGGGATCGGGTCTTCCTCTCCTATGCCCATGTCCGGTCTGAGGATGTTCCTGGCCACACCGGCGAAGGTTACCCTTCTGCCCAGTTCCGCCTGAAACCGGCATCCAGGGATATTCCCTTTGCCCTGAGGCCACCGGCGAAGAGAGGGTCGTAGGAGGTGAACTCGTTATCCACATAGTCGCGGAAGGCATATCCGCCGGTGAACCCGAAGGATACCGGGAAGATACCCGGCCGGAAGGCCAGTGAGATGAGCCCCTCTCCCTGGGTATACTGATCGGAGGCACTCAGGAACTCGGCCCCGAGGCCAAAGGCAGCGAACCTCGTGATCGGCTGAACATAGCCAAGCGCGGCGAAGCCGATGGAGTTAAGGTCGAGATTGGGATAGAGGCTGGTGTACTCGGTACCCAGCATTATCCTCTGTGAGCGGAGCAGCCCCGCGGGGTTCCACCAGCAGGCCCAGGCGTCGTCGGCCAGGGGCACGAAGGCACCGGCCATCCCCATTGCCCTGGCACCGGGGTTGAGCACATCGGCGCCGGTAACCCCGTGGAAGAGAAAAAGGACTGTCAGAAGGATTATCTTGCGACGCATACTGTACCCGTCACCTCCCCGGATTGAGCGGCTGCATGAAACAGATACACTCCGGAACGAACCGGCTGGCCGGCGTTGTCCTTCCCGTCCCAGACAGGTTCAGCGGTGGTGATGTTCCTGACCGGGATGCCCTCGATGTTGTATATGACAAGGTCTATGACGCCACCGCCTGCGGAGGGCCAGACGAAGGTTGCGGTGTCGTTGATGCCGTCGTTGTTCGGCGTGAAGGGTGTGGGGATAACGGTCATCCCCGGGGAAAAATCCCTTACCAGGCCGATATCGAACTCGGTGTAGACATCCTCTTCAATGAAGACCGTGTCGGAAAAGACCAGATAGGGGTCCTGGTCCACCTGAAGGGGAACCGGCCCCACGGGTACCTCCGGGAAGTAATAGTATCCGGTGTTGTCGGACACCGTTGTAACCCCCAGACCGAAGATGGATACGGTCATGTCCGGCAGATCGCGCCCTGTGTAGACATCGGTAACGATTCCCCCAGGGAGCCCGTCGGGCCCTGGGCGGTGGCTGAGGCCATGTTGCTGTAGGGGCTTTCCCCGTTGGGATTGGCGTAAACGCAGGTTGCCCAGTAGTAGTACCCCACTCCGTTCACCACGTTGCTGTCGGCCCATGAAAGGGTGTCGGTCCCAACCTCTACTATATGTTCCGGTTCAGGGCCCAGTGGGCTGATGGACCTGTAGATCCTGTATGCGGAGAGGCCTCTGCCGTCGGTTGCCGCCTCGGGGGGCGACCATGACAGAGGTATGAAGCCGTCGTTCCCGCTCTCGGCCACCAGATTCAAAGGAGGAGCGAACTCTCCGGAAACATCGAAGGGTCCATAAACGGAAACATTGTTTGCCTCATTGTCCTCGATCACCGTTGAATCGGGGTCAATGAAGGCCACGAGGTGCCTGCTGCCCAGGTCGAAGTAGTTGAATCGGTAGCTTCCCTTGAAGGCCTCTGTTTCACCGCTTTCAAGGCCGGGCACGTCGAAGATCAAAATCGGCTCTTCAAGTGAATCGGGATCCTCGGTGAGGAAATAGGCAAGCTCCGTTGCCTGTGAAGGCCCTTCGCCGTCGTTGCTGACTATTACGCTGAAACCCACGTTCTGCCCCACAGCGAAGGGAGGGGGAATGTCAGGCTGGGCAATGGAAACGGTGAGATCGGGATAGGCGAGAACGATGGTGAACTGGCTTTCAGCGTTCTCGAGCCCTCTGTTCGCCCCTCCGGAAACCACATCGACAATGTGGGTGCCGGGCTGGTCGGGGCACTGAAGTGTGAACTCCGCCGAAGCGCTGGCGTTCTTGTATACAAGGTTTCCCAGGAAGGCGGGAATGTTCACGTTGCCGGTGAAGGAATCGGGAGGGTCGAGAAGGACCCAGGCCCCAACCGCTATGTAGCCGCCGCTGTTGGAAACGGTTACGGGAATCGTGAGTTCGCCGCCGGGAGGGGCGTATATGGTGGTATCGGTGGGGAAGGTAATGGAAAGCTGCGGATCCCGGGCGAACCTGTAGGCCGCCAGGGAAAACTGCTCTTCTTCTGCGGGGTTGCCCGGGTCGGCCCATGACTGGGGGGTGACCCTTACAATCCAGGCACCCGGCTCGGGGGACTCGACCACGACCCTTTCAACCGGGCTCTCGGCGGTTACCCCCGCTGGAAGCTGGTAGCTGTACTCGGTGCTGGAGGGTGAGATGAGGACCATGTCGAGATCCACCTGGAGGTCAGGGGAAAGGGAGGGAACATCGGAATAGCCCATGGCTACTGAGATCCAGCTTGTGTAGGCGGGTACATACATCACCCATTCCTTGGAACCCTGCCCCTCGGTGATGATTGAGTTGATCCAGAGCATCCGGTCCACCTCTTCGGAAAAATAGGTTCCCGGAAGGTGATAGCCGTCGAGAAGACCGAAACCATGGGATGCGTCGGCATAACCGGTTTCCGGGGTGCCGCTGGAGCCCTTCAGGGGAATGGCGCATGCCGCCATGAGGGCAAGGGCGTCTTCCGGATGAAAGAGGGTCGAATACTTCTCCTGACATATAGCCATGGCGGAGGAAACGAAGGCCGCCGCCATGCTTGTTCCGGCATATCTGGTGTATGAATCCTCCCCCGGCCAGCGATCTTCAGGATCATCGAGCCAGCCGCCTCCGTAAAAGGCATTGGTGGTTGCCACGCCGTTCTGCATGGTGGACTGAAAGAAATCCCCCCCGGGAGCCAGTATCTCAGGTTTCATCCTGCCGTTCTCGGTGGGACCGCGGCCGCTGTAGGAGGCAAGGGTAACATTGCTGCCGTTTTCCGGAATGAAGGTTACCGCACCGACGGTGATGGCGTTCCTGGCGGTTCCCGGTGTAGGGATCGCCCCCGGGGCTGGGTCGTTGCCGGAGCTGAAAACGGCTATGCCGCCGTCGGCCACGTACTGGTCAACCACCTGGCAGTAGGCGTTGTAGGAGGTGGTGCCGTCGAATCCCCAGGAATTGTTCACTATCATGCACTGACTGGAAACGAACTCCGCGAAAAATCCCGCCAGCTGGGAAGGGGTCATGGAAGATGGCCGCTGGATCACATAGAGCTGGGCATCCGGGGTTCCGCCGCTTCCGTTGTGCTCGCACTGGAGGTCTATCTCTCCCCTGGAGGCAATAACGCCGCATACCGCGGTTCCGTGACCATCGGTATCCGGTGGCCCGGAGACGATGGCAGACTGGAGATCGGGGTGTTCCGACCAGACGCCGGTGTCGAGAACCCCCACCCTAACCCCCAGACCGGTGTAGTAGGACCAGAGACCGGGGAACCCGGCCACTTCCCTGCTGTCGTCGGTCTGTGTGTCAAGGGCGTGGTTCACCCCCTCCATGCCGTTGTCGGGAAGGGCGATCAGGGCTCCGGAAAGAACCGGGGAGCCAACCCGCCACCAGTCACCATGCAGGTGAACCCCCGAAGGGGGATCGGTTCCAGGTGCCATTAGTACAAGCCAATGCCCGGAGGGGGATCCGGCTGCCCCCGGAGGCTCTGTTCCAGTCCCAGGGAGAAAGCCGGCGAATGAAACCGGAACCCCTGATGAGACCGGCGTCGAGGGGGCCGATCCTCACAGCCACGAAACCGTCATCCCGGGGGAGTAGCCCGCCGGCCAGAGACCTGCACGGAAAAGGACTTCGAGATCGGCGGGGGAAAGGGGTCTGTAAACCTCGGCAAGTATCAGTGAAACGTTATCGGGGAAAGAGGTTCCACCTGTAAAGGGCCGGAGCCTGTGCCTCCGGAGATGTAGTTACTTTCCATCTGAAGAAGTGTTTCCCGGCGCTGCCGGTCAGGCATGCTGCGAAGATCCTGGAGGGTCGTGTTGTTCGATGCTTCAACAACCGGGTAATCCGCCCCGCTTGCGAGCATTACCAGCAAAATGGCAATTACTGTCATACAAACTCCGTGCGAAGGTTAATATCCTCTGTAGAGATACTATCATCCCGGGCTCTTCGTCAACCGTTGAACAAAAAATAACCGGAGCAATCAATGAGTGAATGCACCGGTATTATCAGCCTGCTAAAATGGTTACCGCGACAGAAAATCTTTTCTGGCCTTGAGTGTGTTCTTCAACAGAAAGGCAATGGTCAGGGGGCCGACACCGCCGGGAACCGGGGTTATGGCAGAACAGCGTTCAAAAACACCGTGGTAGTCAACATCGCCGATGAGTTCACCACTGGAATCTCTGTTAATGCCAACGTCTATTACCACAGCGCCGGGCTTAACCCAGTTCTCCCTGACGAACTCCGGTTTACCCACTGCGGCTACCAGTATGTCGGCGGCCCGGGCTTTTTCCGGCAGGTTCTCCGTTCTGCTGTGGGCCAGTGTCACCGTGCAGTTCTCCCTGAGGAGAAGGGCCGCCATGGGTTTGCCCACGATGTTGGACCTTCCCGCGATAAGGGCGTTCTTGCCCTGAAGGGGAATACCGTGGTGGTGCAGCAGACCGATTATTCCGCTGGGGGTGCAGGGGAAAAGGCCATCCTCTCCCCTCCAGAGTTTGCCAACGTTCACCGGATGGAAGCCGTCGACATCCTTTTCCGGAAGAACGGCGGAAGCCACCCTGGAAGGGGATATGTGCCGGGGCAGAGGGAGCTGAACGAGAATACCATGGACTTCCCGGCTGGAGTTGAGTTCATCGATAAGCCGAAGCACCTCGGCCTCGGGGTGTCTTCGGGCAGTTCGTGGACCGGCTGCTGATCCCGACCCTTTTGCAGGCGCGCTCCTTCGATGCCACATATACGCTGCTGGCGGGGTCGTTTCCCACCATTATCACAGCAAGCCCCGGGGGTGGGAGGGCAGTCGGGAGATGTGGTCCTTGATGTCTGCCCTTACCTTCTTCGCGTAGTCCTTCCCGGAGAGAACCAGGGTCATGTCAGCCCTTCGTGATCTTGTCGATCTCCACGAAGGTCTGGTCCTGTCTGTGACCGGTCTTCCTTTCGTAACCCTTACGCCTCTTGCGTTTGTAAACGGTTACCTTGGGCCCCCGGCCCTGGTGGAGGATCTTCGCGGATACCTTGATGCCGTCGATGAAGGGATGGCCCACCACCACTTTGTCGTCCTTGGCTACCAGCAGGACATCGTTGAAGGTATATGCAGATCCTGCTTCCCGGGAACACCGGGGACTAGAAGCTTCATGCCCGGCTCAACCTTGAACTGGATTCCGCCGGTCTTGATAATAGCGTACAAAGGATACCTCCGTTTATTTCTAAATAGTACAGTTTTCCCAAGTTTCGAGCACTGGCTTAACAGCGCAATTCTATACTACGTAACCCCCGTCAGGTCAACCTTTACCAACCGGGGTATACTGGTCGGTTATCTCGGTGTGTGAATCCAGGGAGAAGACCCTGAACTCGGCCTGTCCCAGCCTGGAGTCCTCGTGTATGTGAACAGCGAGACGGTCGCTTCTGGCGGTGAGATATTCCAGTCTTTTGCCCTCATCCTCGATGAGGTATTCCGCCACGGCGGGATTCACGGATACCACCAGGTTGGTGTGTTTCCTGCCGTTGGCGGCCCTTTCCAGGAACCGCTCTATGTTGGTCAGCACGCTGAGTGGCGCCTGTATCCTGCCGGTTCCCCCGCAGTGTTCGCAGACCCCTGACATGGACTGAACAAGGCTGGGCCTGACCCTTTTCCTTGTCATTTCAACCAGGCCCATGGGACTCACCTGGCAGGTCTTCGTTGGGGATCTGTCCCTTCCCAGTTCGCTCCTGAGGCAGTTGACCACCTTTTCCTTGTGACCGGCGTTGTCCATGTCGATGAAGTCGATCACTATTATTCCGCCGAGGTCCCTTAGACGGAGCTGTCTGGCCACCTCCCGGGCTGCCTCCATGTTGGTTTTCAGAATGGTGTCTTCCTGCTTTTTCCTGCCCACGTATCTCCGGGTGTTGACATCCACCGCCACAAGGGCCTCGGTATGGTCTATCACAAGGGAACCGCCGCTTTTCAGGGGGACCTCCCTGCTGACGAGGCCGGCTATTTCCTTCTCTATCTCGTAGTGGTCGAAGATGGGGGTCTTGCCCCTGTAGAACTTCACCTGGCTGGCAACGCCTGGATCGAAGGTTTTCAGGTACTTCTTGATCTGTCTGGCAACCACCCGGGAGTCGCAAACGATGGAGTTCACGTCGGGTGATACCAGGTCCCGGACCGTCATTGTTATGAGGTCGTGTTCCTGGTGAAGAAGGGCCGGCGCCTTTGACTTCAGGGCCAGGGCTCCTATCTCCTTCCATTTCTCCACGATCCTCTGGACATCGGTCTTGAAGCTTTCAAGGTCCTTCTCCGTTCCGGCGGTGCGGGCAATTATTCCGAAGCCGTCGGTCCGGACCTTCTGAACTATGTCCCTTAGCCGGCTCCTCTCCTTGCGGTCGGTAATTTTACGGGAAACCCCGGAAACCGTGTCCCCGGGCATGCTGACCACATACCGCCCTGCAATGGAGATCCTTGTGGTGACCCTTGCGCCCTTTGTCCCTATGGGCTCCTTAGTTACCTGTACAAGAATGGTTCTGCCCTTCTCAAGGACCTTTTCGATGGGTCTTCTGGTTTCGTCGGCCCTGGGGGGTTTCCCCGCCACCAGCGCCTTGGCGAAGGACCTGTCGTCGGCTATCTTCTCCCGGACATCGGACACATGGAGGAAGGCGCTCCTTTCCAGGCCGATGTCCACGAAGGCCGCCTGCATTCCCGGCAGAACGGCGTTTATCTTTCCAAGGTATATGTTCCCCACGATGTGCTTGTCGTCGGCCATCTCCACGATGAGTTCCATTAACCTGCCGTCCTCCATGACGGCGATTCTTGTAACTTCGGGATGCTGGTTGACTACGAAATCAACCTTCATTCAAATTCTCCTTTTACTGCACGAAGGAGCGGGATAAGTTGCCCGCCTTCCCCTGCTTTAAATAATTCAGTTCTCACTATCGATCCCCACTCCACTCCGGCGGCTTTCATCACCCTGTCGGGTCTGGAAGCTCCCTTCCCGGGGCTGGAGACCATTATCGCCCCATTCTGTCCCTGGGAACGGAATGAAACGCCTGTGTCGTTCTTTTCGAGATAGTCCTCCAGAAGCTGGAGGCTGTCTATTCCCCTGATAATATACTCAGCCAGGGAGGCTATGGAGTCCGGTGGCTTGCTTTCCACCGGTATTCGCCGGGCCGCCAATATGCTGAATCCTTTGGGAAGGGCCTTCCTTAGGGTTTCCACCACTTTTCCAAGGTGAACAGGTTCATCCAGAAGGAAGTCGGTGTACTCGCTTTCGCTGCCCATGCCCAGGGGTATCGGCTGGGAAAAGGCCAGTTTTACCCGGCGTGAATAACCGGATGTGTAATGAAGGGGAAGGCCGCTCCGCCTGAGGGTCCGGGTCCACATACGGACCATGTCCAGGTGTGAGGTGAACACAGCGAGCCCCCTTTTAGCGTACCTTATCCTGAACCTTTCCAGGGCCCTGGGTTCGGTGTCCCGACCTTTCCCCGATGCCCCGGGAGCAACTGGGGCGGGCAGCGGGGGCACTGTTCCGGGACAGGCGCCGCAGCCGGTGCAGCCCGAGGCCCTGCAGTCCTCCAGGGTCTCTGAAAGGCCGGCCCTTCTGTACTCCCGGATCAGCCAGTCGCGGTCCACCCCGGTGTCCACGAAGTCCCATGGCAGCCGAGACCCGGGTTCAGGAGCCAGGGGAGGTGAGCCGGGTATCAGCTCACTCCATATGTCCCACCTGAAGAGATCGCTCCAGCCGTCAAAGACAGCCCCGAGAAGGAAGGCCCTTTCAAGGGCATCCCCGGTGGTTAAGTCCCCGGTGGCCAGGAAGTGCTCCACCGCGGATACCCGGGGATCGTTCCATGATACGGTGGCCCTTCTGCAGGCTTCCCTTACCAGTGATATCCGTCTCCACATTTCCCCCTGATCCGGCGGTGAGCACCACTGGAAAGGAGTGTGGGGTTCGGAATGAATGGAGAAAGGGCGGCTGTGACCTTCCTCTTCTTTCCCATGAGCCTCGAAATGGCATCAGCCATTCGAGCAATGGCCAGAAGGTCTTCGTCGGTCTCCCCTGGAAGGCCCACCATGAAATAGAGCTTTATCCCCCTGGCGCCCATTCTGGCCGCGGCACCGGCGGCTTCCATTATTTCATCGTCGGTGAGGGGTTTGTTAATTACTCTTCTCAGTCTTTCGGTTCCCGCCTCCGGTGCCATTGTAAGGCTTCCCTTGAAAAACCGTTTCTGCTGGAGGCCTGGAGGGTATCCGGTCTGAGGGAGGGCTGGGAGACCTGAACATGCATCTTCTCCTCCAGGGGCTCCAGAAGGCGAAGGAGTTCATCAAGGCGTGAGTAGTCGCTGAAGGAGAGGGTCAGCAGGCCTGCCTTCTCCCATCCTGTGCTCTGGACCGCATCGCCAAGGAGCTTCACTACATCCTCAGGCGGTCTTTCCCGGACAGGTCTTGCAAGCTGGGAAGCCTGGCAGAACCTGCAGCCCCTGGTGCAGCCCCTGGATATCTCCACCACCGCCCTGTCGTGGGTTATCCTGGCCAGGGGAACCACCTGATCCACAGGGGCGTCCTTCAGGTCAAGAGAGGCTGCCCTCGCCCACTTCACCCTTTCACCTTCGTGGAGCCCCGGGACCAGGATACCGGGCATTCCCCGGACACCTTCCAGCTTCTCCCGAAGGGAAAGGTCCGAACAAAGAACCGATATCACATCGGCAAGGCCGGCCTCGGCCTCTCCCAGGAAAAAGACATCCACGAAGGGCATCAGCGGGACCGGGTTCGAAAGACCTCCGCCACCGGCGAGTATCACCGGACGATTCCCCTTTCTGTCTTCCCTTCGAAGGGGTAGCCCCATCAGATCTATCAGTGAAAGGACATTGGAAAAGAGGATCTCGGAACTGATGCCGAAGCCCACAACGGTGCTTTCAGAAACAGGCTCTCCGGTTTCGCAGTTCAACCAGGGCAAACCCCTTTCCCTGAGAAGGGCATACATGTCAGGGGCGGGATGAAAGGCTCGTACAACTGGAAAACCCGCCTTGAGAAGAATGTGCCGAACCGCCCTGAGACCGAAGTTCGAAGCTCCAAGCTCATACACATCGGGATAAACCAGTGTTACACCCCTGCCGGATTCTTTTGGGAGGGTGTTGTACTCGAAACCGGTGTACTGCTGGGGCCGCTCCACACTGCCCAGCAGTTCTGTGTATTCTCCCTGCCTCAGGTCCAGGTATGACCTCCTGGGACACCGGATTGCTCAGCAGACCGCCGGTTCGGCTGCCGCTGACAGAAAGGTCCATGGCGAGTTTCGCCGCCAGAGAGTCATCGATCTCCCGGAGATACCCGAACATCCAGAGGGTTCTGCGGTGGACCGCTTCCACCGGGAAACCCCTGCGCTTCAGTATGGAGGCCCAGTTGTTTCCCCGGTTGTCCTCTCTATCGCTGACCAGCACCCCTGTCCAGTTCATGGAGTCATCCTGCCAGGGAAGGTTCTTCCCCGGTTCGGCAAGGCTCCAGAGATGCTTGTTGGGATTGACTATGTCGGTGAAGTGGCCAACGATCTCCCGGAGGGTTTCCTCGCCGCCGGTTTCCAGGGAAAACTCCCATATATCGTATCTGGCAAGTTTGGCCGGTGGAAGCTGAAGACCCATTCCGTTAATGGCATTCAGTGCGGTTACCGCTTCGGGATCCGGGGCTTTAAGCCTTACCGCTATAGAGATAACACTCATTTTGTCACCCCCAGATGATCCGCCAGGCCCCTGAAGATAACAGCTCCGGGGCCGGGTTTCTCCCCCAGTTCCTTCACAGTGGCTTCCCTTCTGGCCTCTCCCCACCTCCCCGGGAAGCCCCGGGGGAACCTGCCAGAGGTCCATCGCCCTTTCCGGATGGGGCATCATTGCCAGAACATTACCCCCGGCGTTCGTTAGCCCGGCGGCGTTCATGTGGGAGCCGTTGGGGTTGTCCGGCCAGCCGGTGGGGGCTTCACCCTCAACCGTGGAGTAAACAAGGCCGAGATGGTCGGAAACCCTTCCGGAGTCATCTGACCTGAACATGAACCTTCCTTCGGCGTGGGCGATGGGAACGGGAATTGGTGAATCGTCCATGGCGGAAAGCCAGGGGCAGCTGGATCCAGGGGTCTTCCTTAAAAAGACCCAACGGGAAAGGTAGCCGCTTCTGCCGGTTACGAGGTTCGAAGCAAGGGCCGCCTGGACCGCTCCCGGCTTCCACCCCGGAACCAGGCCGCTTTCGAGGAGTATCTGGGCTCCGTTGCAGATGCCCAGCACCGGTTTGCCGTAGGCTGCCTCTTCGAAAATAACGTCCATCATCCGCTCCCGGGAGGCTATCACCCCGGCCCTGACCCTGTCCTGAAAGGAGAACCCGCCGGGAAGAACATAGGCATCGGCCCGGTTCAGCGCGAGCCTGTCAGCCTGGTTCCAGTTGTATATGAAGGGTTCAATGCCGGCTTTTTTGAGAGCCCCTGCGGTTTCGAACTCGCAGTTGGATCCGGGAAACCTGATTACAGCGGCAATGGCCATCAGACATTCTCCTCTCTCCAGATCACGGAGTCAAGCAAACCGGACCATTCCTTCCTGATGGCTTCAAGGTCAACACTGAAGCCCTCTCCAGAGATCCGGCAGCCGGAGCAAACGGTTCCGGCCTTTGAAACGAATCCGGGAAGGGAAGACTCCTCGAAGAACTCCGGGGTCACCTCCACGAGATAACCCGGGGTTTCCGAAAAAAGGTTAACGGGGTTCGGGTCCAGGGACAGTTCGATACCGAGCCCGGGGCTGGCCAGGGCCATCTCCGCCCCGGACACCGCAAGCCCCCCGGAGCTGATATCGTGTACCGAAAGGGCTTTTCCCCCGTGTATCATTTCCAGTATCCAGTCCGCCATTTTCTTTTCCAGGTTTCCCCTGAACTCCGGTACGGTGCCTCCGGTGTGACCGAGACAGACACGGTAGAAAAGGCTTCCGCCGAGCTCATCCTTCCTGGTGCCCACCAGAAGAATGGTGTTCCCCGTCTTACGCAGGGCGATGTCAACGGCTTTCCTGTGGTCGTGTATCTTTCCGAAAACGGCCACGATGGGCGATGGCGGGATGGCCCTGCCTCCCCTGGACTGATTGTAGAAGCTCACATTTCCGGAAACAATGGGAAGAGGGTAGTTCCCCCCGCTGAAGCCCAGGGCGCCGCAGGCCCTGGCAATGCCCTCCACGGACTGCCTGAACTGGGCAAAGGCCGCCGGGTCCTCGGGATTTCCGAAATTGAGGCAGTCCGTTGCGCAGATGGGGGTAGCTCCGGTTGCCACCACATTCCGCACCGCCTCACCCACGGCGTGGGCTCCCCCCAGGAAGGGGTCGAGTTCGCCGTACCAGGGATTGCCGTCGCCACTGACAGCCAGGCCGGCCCTGCAGCCTCAACGGGTACTGAAACGCAGGCATCGGCCTCGCCGGGTCTCAGCATGGTTCGCCCCTGAACCTCGGAATCGTAATAGGACCAGATCGATGAACGGCTGCAGCCGGCGATGGATTCAAGCAGGGCGGTTATGTCCCTGCCCGGTTCGCAGGGCCTCTCTTCCGGTTCCGGAAGGGAAGTGTCCCGGCGGTCTTCCTTCCTGTCGTAAACTATTCCTTCGGTAATGTACTCGATGGGGGTCTCGGCGGCCTTCTCGCCCCGGCAGACCACATTGTAAACGGGCTTCGATGTGAATTTCCCAATGACAGCCGCCCTGCAATGGGGGAACAGCCTGGGAAGCTCGTACTTCACATTGTATATCTCAAGTATATCTTCGGCAACCGCTTCGGGAACCGCCAGGCCGTACCTTTCCTGGGTCTCGCTGCAGGCGATCACCTCCGGTGGAAGATCCTTCATGGAAACCGGTACGGCGTCGAGATCAACATCTATTCCCAGTCCTCCGTGGGCGGCCAGTTCACTTGTTACGCAGGCTATTCCCCCGGCGCCGAGGTCCTTGAAACCGAACTTGATGCCCCTCTCGAAAAGCATCTGGAGCACCTCGGCATTTGCCTCGGAAAGGACCCTCTTCAGGAAGGGGTCGGCCACCTGAACGGCGCCCATTCCCTGCTCGCCGTCGAGGTCGGCGCTGGCGAAGGTGGCCCCGCCGAAGCCGGTGTCGTCGGTGGGCTTCCCTGTGAGGATAAGAACATAGGGTTCCCCGTGGGCCTCTTCGGGAACGAAGCTGTGCACCACCCTGTCGTGGGGCACCATTCCAAAGGCAACCACATTCACCAGGCAGTTGTCGTCGTAGCCGGGATGGAATTCGGTGTCACCGCCCATGTTGGGCACACCAAGGGCGTTACCGTACTTCCAGATACCTTCCACCACACCCCGGACTATGCCCCTGGTTGACTCACCCTTCTCCCCCAGGGGTCTCCGAACCTGAGAAGGTCCATGGAGCCGGTTACCCTGGCCCCCATGCAGTAGACATCCCGTACTATTCCGCCGATCCCCGTTGCCGCCCCCTCCACGGGAAGCACCTGGGAAGGGTGGTTGTGGCTTTCGTGGGCAACCACCAGGTCCCACTCTTTTCCCCTGTGGGTGCAGAACTTCACAACCCCGGCGTCCTCTCCGGGACCGATCACCACCCCGGGAGCATCGGTGGGCAGAAGCCTGAGAACCGGCTTTGAGCTCTTGTAGGAACAGTGTTCGCTCCACATTGTGTCGAACAGGTGGAACTCAAGGGGCGTGGGCATCCTGTTCACATAGCCGGCGAGCTTCTCGGCCTCTTCAAGGGTCATGGAGAGACCCCTGGCGGAGATCGCCCCCTTCAGATCGTTGCTGTCTGGTTTTCCTGACATATTGCCTTCCTATACCTCATAGTATCCCTCAAAATCCATCATTTCCCTCTTGTCAAGAAGGTCGAGGAGCTCCGCCGGGGTAAGCCGGGAGCCGCCCTGGACGAAGTATCCCCTTATGGAAACCGTTCCCACCGGGGAACCGTTCTCGGTTGAAAGCCCCGGGAGTTCACCGCCGAGCTTGCCCGTTACGCTGTCCATTCCATTTTCGTCGGTTCCCGGAAGCAGTAGCATGATGGAACCCCGTCCGGTCCTTACTCCGATGTCGATGTTCCTCAGTGATGATACCAGGTGTTTCGAAACCACGGAAAGTATCTCCCTGGACTGCATTCTGTCGTCGGCATCGGCGGATTTTACCCGGAGTTCCACAACAGCCAGTGGGCTTCCGAACCTTTCCACCCTTTCAAGTTCCTTCTCCAGGGTCTTCTCGAGGCTTGACCCGCCGGAAAACCTGTCTCTGGGTCGAGGTCGGAGGTTCTGCCGAACTTCTCCAACAGCCTGGCATTCTCAAGGGCTGAGGCACCCACCGCCGCCAGGGCCCTGAGGGTCTGTTCCCGCATGGCCTCCCTGCCCTCGAATGCCCCGGCGGTGATCACGCCGTAGAGGACTCCCTCGGACTGCATTGGAGCGGCGTACTCCGGTTTGAAACCGGGGACATCGGTCATTATCATGTTCCTTCTTACAAGAACGCTCTCCTTTTCCATCTCTTCCCGGACGAGGAGCCTTCCGGTTTCCGCCGCGAGGCCGGTAAAGCCATCCCCGAGGCCTATGTTAAGCCCGGGCTGAAGGGTTCCATCAAGTCCGCTGGAGGCCGCGAGGCAGAGCCTCGCTCCGCTTCTGTCCGCAAGGAAAACAGCGGACTCTCCTGCCTTCAAAAGGTTTTCGCAGGCCCGGTTCACATAGCTGACCACCTCGTCGCTGTCCCTTCCGCTGAAAATCAGCTTGATGAGGTCCGGGAAGAGAAGGATCAGGTCCTGCCCCTCCTGCTGATGCTTCCTGAGCTTTTCCACCTCATAGCGAAACCCGGAAGCGGCGGCGGAAGCTTTCCCGCAGAGACCTTCAGGCCTTCCATTCTTTCATTGCATTCCCTGGCGAATGCTTTCATCCTCAGGTTCATGAAGAACCATGCCAGGGCGCCTCCAAGTATAAGTCCTGTAATAAGCCCGGCTATCATTGCCTGCCCCCTCCCCCTGTGACCATATCAGCTGAGCCCTACCCTGGCCAGCAGATATTCCTCGTTCCGCAAATGATTGTCTATGGTGCAGATATTGCGAAGTTCCCCGGCGGGGACAACCCTGTCACCTTTTCATCGGCCATGGCGGCCTCGGCGAAGGAGAGGTCATTCTCCATGGCGCTCATGGCTATGCCCTGAACCAGGCCGTAGGATTCCTCCCTGGTCAGTCCCTGATTCACAAGGGCCAGCATCACTGACTGGGAGAAGTACCTGTCCCCTGCCTCGTCGAGGTTCCCTGCCACGGCCTCCGGGAATATGCGAAGCCCCCCGGCGAGTTCCGCGGCTTTTCGGAGGCCGTAGAGTGCCACTCCGCAGGCATCGGGGAAAATGAACCGTTCCGCCGCGGAATGGCTGATGTCCCTCTCGTGCCATAGGGGAGTGTTCTCAAGACCTACCTGAAGATATCCCCGAAGAAGCCTGGCGAGGCCGCAGAGCCTTTCCCCCACGATGGGGTTCCTCTTGTGGGGCATGGCGCTGGAACCCTTCTGCCCCTTGCCGAAGCTCTCCTCGACCTCTCCCACCTCGGTTCTCTGGAGGTGTCTGCATTCGGTGGCGAACCTCTCAAAGGCGCCCCTATGGCCGCCAGGGCATAGAGGAACTGGGCGTGCCTGTCCCGGGCTACAACCTGTGTGGGCACCTCCTCGGTGCCCAGTCCAAGCCCTCGGCATACATACTCCTCCACCGACGGGTCGAGGTAGGCGAAGGTTCCCACGGCACCGGATATGGTTCCCACGGCGGAGACTTGAATGGCCTCACGGAGCCTTCTGATGCACCTGAGATATTCGGAATAGTGGCCGGCGAACTTGAGGGCCAGGGTGGTTGGCTCGGCGTTCATCCCGTGGGTACGGCCCATGCAAACCATTCCCCTGGTGCGGCGGACCAGGCCGGCCAGGGCTTCACCGTAGCTTTCCAGGGCGGCTTCCAGCAGGGCTCCGGAATCCCTTATCTGTGTGGCCATGCAGGTGTCCAGTATGTCGCTTGAGGTCATGCCGTAGTGTATGTGGCGGCTTTCAGGCCCCAGGGACTCGGAAACCGAGGTAAGGAAGGCTATCACATCGTGCCTGGTGACTTCCTCTATCTCCTGCACCCTGCGGATGTCGAAGGAGGCATTCTGTCTGATCCTCTCCGCGTCCTCCGCCGGGACCAGACCCGCCCGGCAACGGGCCTCAACCGCCAGTATCTCTATTTCCAGCCACCTCGAATAGCGGGATTCGGTAGTCCAGATATCCGTCATTTCGGGAATAGCGTATCTCTCTATCATTTCCGTCCTCCTCAGCGGGGCATGTCGGCGCCGGTGGTAAGGTTTGAGTAGATCCATGCGAACAGGGACTTTTCCGGGGCGTATATCCTGTACCAGCCCGGGGCCTCGCCTGTCACCATAAGTGTGTCCCCGGCGGAGGCGGAGCCCACCACGGCGTACTCGGTTCCCGGCCCCTGCCTGAGGTTCACCACGCTTCCTGTTACCACCACGGTTTCCCAGGGGCTTTCCCGGGGCGGCGCCCCGCGGGGGGGGTGTCTCCCCGGCGACCACGGTTTCGCCGCAGCCGGCGGCAAGAATGCCCGCTGTCACCACTGCTATCAACGAATATATCCTCATATTTCTCCTACAGACTGCATACGATAAATGGAACCAGGCCGGCCAGAAGAAGGCTGCCGTCGGAGAGGACCCTCACGGAAAGCTCCGATGGGAAGGGCCTTCTCTCAAGGTAAAGGTAGGCGAAGGCCAGAAGGGCCGGGGCCAGAACGAAGGTAACGGCGCACACCGGAAGACCGTTCCCCAGGATGGCTCCCACCTGCACGAAGGCGGCGGTGAAAGCAGAGGCCAGGAGTATCTTCCTGCACCTGGCCGCGCCAAGATGCAGAGGCAGGGTGTCCATTCCCAGGAGGGCGTCTCCCTGGAGGTCCACCAGGTCGATGAGAAGGCTTCTGGCGAAAAAGAGGAAGGCCAGGGAAAGGGGCCATACCATGAGCTTCAGGCCGAAGTCCAGCCCCGCCAGGGTCACCGCAGGCAGAACGCAGACCAGAACCCCCCAGGCCAGCGTGAAGAGTACCTCCCTGGAACCGGGAATGCTCCTTATGACATCCAGGAACTGGTTCTTCCGCATAAGGGGCAGGGCATAGAGAAGGCATGAAAGGATGGCCGCCAGGGTCCACACCAGCCAGACGGTACCCAGAAGGGCTCCAAGGGCCAGGGATACCCCCAGGGAGAACCAGCCGGCGCCGAGCATAAGCCCTTCGTTGTTCCTTATGAACTCCTGCCTCTTCTGGCTGGTCATGGATACCCCGCGGCATTCCAGTACGGCGGTGAAGCTGGTGAAGCTCCAGAGAAGGAAACCCGCCGCCAGCCCGGCGGTGCCCCATCCCGCGCCACCCAGGGAAACCCCCTGGGCCAGGGCAAGGAAGAGGGCGATTATTGGTATGTGAGCCCCGCTGAAGACGAGGTTCCTGAAGATGGTCCGTATCCACACCCCTCCGTGGGACTGGCCCTGTATTTCCAGAAGCCTTTCCCGTACCTTCCTTATGCTCCACTCGGGGGTGGATGCGCCGGCGGAAAGAAGCACCCGGCGGTGGCCGGAGAGGGCCCCGGGATCCAGTTCCTCGTGGGTTTCCACGGTGAACACAGGAAGGCCACTCCTGGAGGCAATTGTGGCAAGTCTGCCGGTGTTGGCGCTGTTCCTGCCGCCTACTATCACAACGGCGTCGGCCCTGCGCATGAGTTCACGGAGTTCCCTCTGCCTTCTGGCGGTTGAGTCGCAGATGGTATTGGCAAACTCAAGCCCGGGCCACCTTCGGGAAAGCACATCTATGAGTTCCTGGAAATCCTCTGTGTTCTGTGTGGTCTGGGAGAGAAGGAAGGGTTTCTCGAGCTCCGGCAGCTTCTCCACCTGGTCAACAGAGGAGATGACCCTGCCCGAGGAGCCCGCCACTGAAAGGATGGCCTTCACCTCGTGGTGGCCGGGATCTCCGAATATCAGGACATCGCAGCCCCGTGAAGCCCGGCTCGCCGCAATTGAGAGAGCCCTGCCCACCCTGGGGCAGGTGAGGTCCTTCAGCTTCAGGTCAAGCAGGGAAAGCCTCTTCCTTTCCCCGGCGGTAACGCCGTGGGTACGGAGGAAGAGGGTTCCACCCTTCTGGTCCCAGGGTTCATGGCAGGTGGCCACCCCCCGGTCCCTGAGGGCCTCGATGACCTGGGGATTGTGTACCAGGGGGCCGTAGACCCTGAAGGGGGCGTCCCCCTTCTTTATCTCGGTGACCACCCTGTCCACGGCCCGGCGCACTCCCCAGCAGAAGCCCGCTGTTCTGGCAACTATCACGCTCATGGGGCAAAGATACAAAGAAAAGGAATATTCCGTTAACGAAGGAGAGCCGGCCCGGAGGCCGGCTCTCTGCAAACTGCTGTACCGTAAGACCTAGAATGCGGTCTTGAGTGAACCCCAGCTTGTGTTGTCGAATGCGCCAAGTTCGGCGTAGACGGACACGAAGTAGTTGCAGGGTCCGGCTCCGATGGCCCAGGGTTCCCAGACGATGAAGTCATCGCTGTAGAGACTGTGGGCAGCGCCGCCCCAGAGACCGCCCTGGGAGTTGTCGCCGAGGATGGCAGGCCATCCGCCTGCGCTCATCTCGGTGTTGGCGAGGCTCCAGAAGTTCTGCTCAACGACAATTCCGGGATCGTAGTCGGCGTAGACCGGAGCGAGGTGGATTGCGGTTACCATTGTCTGGTCGAGCTGCATCATGGGGCCCATTGCGTCGCCGTTCCAGAGTTCCATGTAGAAATCAGCGCTGTCCCAGGGATAGCTGGCGTGGTGGTAGAACCACATCTCGGCCTGCAAGACCTCGCCACCCGTGGTTCCGGGGATGAAGTCCTCGGTGTTGAACCACACGCCTCTGTAGGTTCCGCCCCATGTGAGCCAGTTAAATGTACCGTCGTCGTACACGAGCCAATCTGCGTCTTTCTCAGGTACTGTTCCCATTTCAACAGCGAACTGACCTGCGTAAGCCGCCAGTGAAAGTACAGCAAGAATTGCTATCGCCTTCTTCATGACTCTCCTTTCTTCTGTGTTTGAGTAGCACGAACCCCTTGGTTTCCCGTATCACTGCTGAAACATTCAGTGAGTTTCAGGCCATGTCAAGCCCTTATGGTGGCAGGTCACCTTGCCTTTTCCATGAGTTTTCTCATTATGTCCCGAAGCCTGGCGGCCTCCTCGAACTCCAGCCTTTCCGCGGCCTCCATCATTTTGCCTCCAGGGAGGCAATGTTCTCCAGTGTGTATCTCTCGGTCCGGGCTTCCGCCGGTGTGGAGGCTTTCTTTCCCATGATATCCGCTATTCCCGTGGACCTTATGATCTCTTCCCGGCTCTTCGTAACCGTTCTGGGGGTTATTCCGTGGCTGCGGTTGTACTCCAGCTGTATCGCCCTGCGTCTTGCGGTTTCATCCATGGCCCAGGCCATGGAGTCCGTTACCGTGTCGGCGTAGAAGATGACCTTTCCCACATTGTTCCTGGCGGCCCTTCCCGCGGTCTGGACCAGGCTGGTCCGTGAACGGAGGAACCCCTCTTTGTCGGCGTCCATCACCGCCACGAGGGTTACCTCGGGAAGGTCAAGGCCCTCACGAAGGAGGTTAACCCCAACGAGGACATCGAACTCCGCCAGGCGCAGTTCCCTGAGTATGGAAACCCTTTCCAGGGCATCTATCTCGCTGTGGATGTACTTCGTTCTCATGTCCAGTCCGGAAAGGTATCCCGAAAGCTCCTCGGCCATCTTCTTGGTGATGGTGGTAACAAGGACCCTTCCGCCCTTTGCGGTGGCGGTCCTTGTCTGTTCCACCAGGTCGTCCACCTGGCCCAGGGCGGGTCTGACCTCTATCTCAGGGTCCACCAGGCCGGTGGGCCTTACTATCTGCTCAATGATCCTCGAGGACCTTTCCAGCTCATACTCAGCCGGGGTGGCGGACATGCAGAGCTTCATACCGGTCATGTCCTGGAACTCCTCCAGGAAAAGGGGCCTGTTGTCCAGGGCCGAAGGAAGCCTGAAGCCGTGCTGAACCAGGGTTTCCTTCCGGGACCTGTCCCCCCGGTACATTCCCCGTATCTGGGGCAGTGTCCGGTGGCTTTCGTCGATGAAGACCAGATAGTCCTCGGGAAAGTAGTCCAGGAGGCATGAGGGTCTTTCCCCCTCTTTCCGACCTTCGATATGCCTGCTGTAGTTCTCTATGCCGGAGCAGTAGCCGGTCTCCCCCATCATCTCAAGGTCGTAGGTGGTCCTGGATTCCAGCCGGTGGGCCTCCAGCATCCTGCCCTCGGCCCTGAGGCTGAGAAGCCTCCGATCCAGCTCCTCCCTTATCCTGCCCATGGCCAGGTTAAGCTTCTTCTCCCCGGTCACGAAGTGCTTCGCAGGGAAAATGGTGGTGGCATCCATGGAATCCAGTACATGGCCGGTGAGGTGGTCCATCTGCCTTATGCTGTCAACGGTGGTCCCGAAGAACTCTATGCGGACACCGGTGCTTGAATAGGAGGGGACGAGGTCGATGATGTCCCCCCTCACACGGAAGTAACCCCTGGCAAGGGCCACATCGTTCCGCCGATACTGCATTCCCACCAGCTTCATCAGAAGGCTGTCCCTGGACAGTGTGTCCCCCAGGCTTACTCGAAGGCCGGTACCCATGAAATCCTTCGGGGAACCCAGGCCATAGAGGCAGCTCACCGAGGCCACCACGATGACATCCTTCCTGCTGAGAAGACTTGCGGTGGCCCTGAGGCGGAGCCTGTCCAGCTCTTCGTTAAGACTGGCGTCCTTTTCTATGAACATGTCCCTGGCTGGAAGATAGGCCTCGGCTGGTAGTAGTCGTAGTAGCTCACGAAGTACTCCACTGCGTTCTTCGGGAAAAAGCCGGAAAGCTCGCCGAAAAGCTGTGCGGCGAGGGTCTTGTTGTGGCTGATCACCAGGGAGGGAAGGTTCATCTTCTCTATTACCGCCGCCATGGTGTAGGTCTTTCCCGAACCGGTGACCCCAAGAAGGGTCTGCCACTCATGGCCCCGGGAGAAACCCTCCAGAATGCCCTCTATGGCCTTCGGCTGGTCCCCCGAGGGTTTGAAGGGGGCTTGAAGGGTGAAACCGGCCAGGGCTACCTCAGGCTCTCAAGGGATATCTCGAATCCCGCCACGGGAACCCCTATTCCCCAGGCTTCAAGAACCGCGGGATGGAACTCGCCGATGATCCCGGAGGATGCGCCGTCTATGCGCACCACCGCGCTTCTGCCCGGTATGAACCGGGGGTCGTCGATCTCCTCCAGGGAAAGCTGAAGCTCCCTGTGGTGGCAGAGGATGCCCAGTATGGAATGAACGGTTCCCAGGTCCCCGTCCCCGGCGGTAACCGCCAGATTTACATCGGTTTCGCAGAGGCCGCCCTGATCCCTTTTGAGGACCTCTCCAACGGTGAAGACATTATGGGGGAAGGAGGCGTGGCCGCTCACCGATTCCACCTCCAGCAGCGCCGGGAGAAGGGTGTTGGAAACCACTCCGTACTCCGCGGTCATGGGATTCTCTATTCTTATCGGTTCCCCGGGGGTGCGTGTGAGCCCGGTGATCTTCTCGGCGCTGGTAAGGACAGGCCGCATGATCTCCTCGCAGCCTGCGCCCACCAGAAGGGTCTTCACCGTGGCGGCGAGGACCTCGGAGGGCGCCGCGGAACCCACGGTGTACTCCGATGGGAGAAGCGGTTCCATATTGTTCAGCCCTATGGCTATGGCAATGTCCTCGATAAGGTCCGCGGGGTGGATGCCGTCCCTTCTGTAGGGGGGCATCACCGCCGTCACCGAATCGGAGGAAAGGGATATCTCCCCATAGTCCATCTTCGAGAGCAGTTTTTCCAGCTGAAGGTCTTCCGCCCTCTCTCCGGTGATCGAGGATATGTCCCTGAAGGATGCGGTGAGGGTGTCCCGGAAGACCACCGGTGTGACCTCGCTTGCTCCCCGGGGATACCTTATCTCCACAGGCTCTATAACGGCGCCCCGGTCTTCCAGGTTGCAGGCCAGTATTGTGGCGGTGAGGTTGACCGTCTGGCGGTCGGTTCCCGTTACCTCGCAGAAAAGTGCACTCTGCCCCGGCTCCACCCTGCCGGTGGTGTGGCTGTTCAGCACCGGAGGAAAGGACAGCACGGAACCGGAGGCGTCCTGGAGGATTGGGTATTCCCTTTGCCCCCGGAGCAGTCCGGCGTACTTCACCCCGGCCTCGGTCTTCTCCAGCACCCGGGCCAGGCTCATTTCTTCCTCCTCTCCCAGGGGGTGAAAGACCCTTTCCGGAGAGGCTGTGGTGTAGTCCACGGGAAAACAGATGTTCTCAAGGGAATAGAAACCTATGGCCGCGGTGCGCCGCTCCTTTCCGAAGCTGGCAGCGAGTTTTTCCTGGGCGGTTATAAGGGCCTCGAGCCCCTCTTCGTCCACGGTCCAGCCGGTGGCGGTGAAGGCGGCGATAAAGGGTCTTATCTCTGAAAGTCCTTCGCTGACATCGATGTGCCTTCCCGGGCTGCCCAGGTCGGCCAGATGGGCTTCCGCTCTTTCCCGGCGATAACACCGCAGGCCCCGGGCGATCCCCTCGGTGGTCCAGAGGTCCGGTCTGTTGGTGTCGTTGAGCTCTATCTTCACCCTGCCACCGCTCATGCCGTCGAGTTCAGCCTTCAGCGGTTCCAGGGCATCTTCCAGCCCGGTGGCGTCGGGAAGCTCGGCAAGGGCCAGGAAATCCTTCAGGGGTACTTCTATCTTAGGCATCTTTCCCACCTCCAAGAAGCTTTTCCGGTTTGGTGATCATTTCCCTCAGCCTGGCCAGATCCGGTGTGAGAAGGTCGCGTATGTCCGACAATTCCAGGGCCATCAGGGCCATTCTGTCCAGCCCCAGCCCCCAGGCTATCACCGGAACCTCTACCCCCAGGGGAAGGCACACCTCCCTGCGGAAGAGACCGGCGCCCCCCATTTCGAACCAGCCAAGGGAGGGATGCTTGATGTGTATCTCCACAGAGGGTTCGGTGAAGGGGAAATAGGCGGGAACGAACTTGTAGTCCGTTGCCCCGGCCACCTCGGTGGCGAAGAGCTTGAGAAGGCCCAGAAGATGTCTCAGGCTGATATGCTCGCCGAGTACTATGCCCTCCACCTGGTAGAAATCCGGAAGGTGGGTGGCGTCGACCTGGTCATAGCGGAAGCACTTTGCAATTCCGAAGTACTTTCCGGGAATATCAGGGTTCGAGGCCAGGGTCCGGGCGGACAGGGCGGTTCCCTGGGAGCGCATTATTGCCCGGAGTGACCTGTTCCAGTCAAAGCTGTATTCCCAGCCCCTTCCCCCGGTGTCTCCGCCGTTCTCGTGGACAGCCTTGACCATTTCCCCGGTGGCCCTTTCCGGAGGGGCCACCTCTACGCCCTCCTCCAGATAGTAGGCGTCGTGGATGTCCCGGGCGGGGTGGAACTGGGGCATGAAAAGGGCATCGTTGTTCCAGAACTCGTTCTCCGCAAGTGACCCTTCATTTCCCGAAATCCCATTGACTGTAGCTTGTTCCGGACGGTGGAAAGGAAACACCGTAGGGGTGCAGCCTTCCAATGTGTATACGGGCCGGGGAATATCCACCTGATACCTTCGGAATGTACCCTTTTTCCACTCGCCGGAGGCAAGTATCTCCCTGGTCACCCTGCCGATGGTAACCCTGCCCCTGGAATCCTCCAGGGCCTTTCTGCCCCTTTCGGTAATGGCGATGGTGGAGCTTGTTGACTCGTTAAGGATGAACTCGGCCCTGGACTTCCCCCTTTTGGGAGCCCTGGCGGAAACCGCGTCGGCCAGCGCCGGCTCCAGCTCGTGGAAGGAAACGCTTCCCCCTTCCTGGAACACCGAATAGACTTCATTCCAAAGCCGTGAGAACACACCGCATTCGGGGTCGGCAATGGTTAGCCCCCCGGAACCCCTTTCAAGGACCCCTTCCCTGACCAGGCACCCATGGCGCTTCCCCAGCGGGCCCGGTCAAAGAGCTGGTCCTTCTGTATCTCAGCAAGATCGGAAGCCCCGGCCTTCACCGCCTGAAAGAGTGCCAGTTCCGGGGTGGTTCCCCTGGCAAGATTGTCGAGACCCAGGGGCCCCGGCTCCACGGTTACGGTCCTGGTGGTTTCCAGTACCTCGGCGAGACCCCTTGAAAGAATCCACTGTACCGCCCTCCTGCAGGACCCTTCATCCATGCCGGCACCGGTAACCGCCTGGGAGTCGGTTGCCGGGGAATTCTCAGCCAGCCATTCCAGCAGGGTTTTCTCCAGGGGATGAAGGTCCCCCGTTGTATCCATAGACAATGCTACCTCTCCTGATTCCAGACCTCGGTGTCCCCGGGCATGAAGAGCCCCTGCTCCGGCCTTGGTATGCGGTACTCTCCCTTGAGGACCGTTCCGCATTCGGGACACTCGGCCATTCGTTCATTGACCACCGCGTCACAGACGGGACATATCCTGGCAAGCATGCCATCGACATATTCAACAAGTTCACCCGCCGTCACTATTCCATTTCCATCGGTATCCGCCGCCCCCTGGAAGCTTCCAGAAGCACCGGCGTAAGTATTCTCTCGCTAACGGACCTGTCCTCTCTGGCGGCGGTGACCACCAGAACATCATCACCGGGACGGAAGTCGTTCACAAGGCCTCCTGAATTACAGGCGTCGGCGAAGAGAAGCACCCCGCCGGGAAAACCCCGGAGGTGCTCAGCCAGGGCGTCGTCGGAGAGATCCTCATCGTAGAAGCACAGCACCTCATTAATGCCGTCGGCCTCTTCAGAGCCACCTGAACCCGGAGCCTCCTGGCTTCCGTGGCCGCTATAGAAAACCACCAGGCGGTCTTCGGGACCGGCCCTTTCAGAGAGGCTCCCCACCGACCGGGTGAAAGCCTCCGAGGTGGCTTCGGCATCCACCAGAAGTATCATACGCCGGGGATCCACCCCCTGCTCGTCCCTGAGGAAACGGTACATATCAATGGCGTCCATGCTGGCCCTGAAGAGTATGTCCTCCATGGATCCATAGCCGCTGATCCCGACGATCACCGCCCAGGTTTCCGGCGCCGGGGTGCCCGGCGGGATGTCCTCGGTGGGTATCCTTTCAGCGGAAAGCCTGTATGTGCCTCTTCGTTCGGGGTGTAGGCATAGACCGTTATGCCGTAGAGTCCGGCTTCCCTGCAGTGGAGTGTAACCGATTCATCCGCGGCGTTGTCGGAATTGCTGAGACCACCCTGGGCCTGAAGGGCATAACCGGGGCCGCTCACCAGCATGTCGAGGTCAAAGCTCCTCTGATCGCCGCGAAGCTCTATCACCAGTGTGTTCCCGGCCTCTCCGTTCAGGGAATAGTAACTGGTTCCCGGCGTGGTGTCATCCACCCGGCCACGCACCAGGCCGGCAACCGGTGTCGTCTCACTTTCGGTAACGAAGAGATCGAATGAACCGGCCATTCCCGGTGACATGAAGGATGGCGAAAGCCATACAGTGTCACCCTCTGATACCCAGAAGCAGAAGCTTTCGTCGCCCCTCGGGGTGTTCATGACCACGGAGGGCTCACCGAAGCCGTCAAAGAGCCGGAGATCGCCGTCCCTGAGCTTGTCGAAAACCCCGGAGAATGTGTACAAACCGGACTCTTCCGGTGTGAAACCCAGCAGGTGCGATCCACCGAAGGCGGTCTCCCCGGTGTACTTCCTCCCGGGGACAAGCATGTCCCGAACACCTCCCAGGGAGAGTTGGAAGGGAAAGGACTCCGCCTCGGTGTCCAGCTGAAAGGGAAACACCTCCACCACCGTCGGCGAATCCCCCGGGGACAGCAGAACACACTCGGAGCTGAAATAGGTGGCGGCGGAGTAAATGGTTTCTCCGTGGCCGTCGGTAACATACATATCAAGGTCGCCCTCGCCGGTGAAGGTGAGTTCCAGAAGGGTTTCCCCGTTCAGTTCCGGCAGAAGGTACCGGTGAACATTCCCCGATGAGACGTCGGCGGTGAGTTTTTCCCCCAGAACAGGGAAATCCCCTGCTCTGGACATTTCAAGTGTGTAGTCGCCGCTTCCGCCTTTGTTGTACCTGGAAACCACCACCTGGATCTCTTCCCCGGTGAGGAGGTTGAAGGTGAGTTTCTCCGATGAAGTAACCCCGTAGCTGCCTGCCCAGAGTGTGTTGTCGCCGCTGTATATCTCCAGGTCGAGGTCCGCCAGCTCGTCGGTTCCGCCGAGGATGAAGTTCCACTTTCCGGAGGATCCCGGGCTGAAGGACCAGATCTCTGCCATTTCAGCGGCGGACAGGCTTGAGCTCACGCTGCCGCCGGTTATAAGAGATGGCTCCAGGTATTCAACGGTAAAGACCACATCCTCAGTGGAAGAGGCCTTGACCCAGAACCAGTAGTCGCTGTAGGCGGAGAGTACCAGGGGGGAACCGTCGGTGGAGACCGCCATGGGTTCGCCGGCGTCGTCGTAGGCGGTCATGGGTACCGCCGGACTGGAGCTTACTTGAAGGACCGAGTACTCGGTTTCAAGTATCCTGAGCCAGCCGCAGCCATCGATGGTTGCACCGGCAACCACCGCCTCACCGCTGATGCCGGGTACGGAGGATGCGTCGGGGAGCACCGCCCCGAACATGGCAATAACCGCCATAACCAAAGTATTCACGAAGAACCGCCCCTCGGAAAGCGTTGAAGATACTGAGCATTACTGGAAGCACCTACGATAATATGATACAGAGGATCTGACAAAAGGCTAGAACTGCTGGGCGAAGGCACTGAAAGAAGGTTGGGAAAGCTCGGTATCCTTCCTCTCCCCGGAAACTGCAACCGCCAGGTCCCACAGGCAGAGAAGGGCATAGCCCTTCACCTTTCGCTGAAGGACACCACAACGGGCACGGAAGACTCCGCTACGGGTACATGAAGACAGAGGGTTGCCTGCCCGGGTCGCCAGGCGTCGGGAAGCCTGTCTCCAGTGGGCCAGAGGGAAAAGACCAGTTTCAGGTGGGGGATGAGGGGTCCCGCCGTTCCAGGAGATCCAGGAATACCTCCATTTTACCGCCCAGGTGATGGATTGCCGCGCGGATCTGTGTGGGTGGTCTTACAGGATTGCCTCCCGGTTCAGGAAGGGAGGTTATGAAGTCTATGCCGTCCCTGCGCCGGTAACCGAGTTCCAAAAGTGCCGATGCCTCTCCGGCGCAGGCCCGAAGAAGCGCCGAGGCCCCGTTCCCGGGGAGAAAGGTGCTTGAAACCGATTCGTCGGTCCACAGGTTGACCTGTCTGTAGGTCTCCCTCACCCGCTCCCCCGCAGGTGTCCTGGAGATGTCAGAAACTATCTGTCGGACCCTTGGAAGCTGGGGAACCCTTACGGCGTTCCTGCCGGTGGAGGACCTGGAAACGGTGCGTCTGAAGAGCACTTCAAGATCTTCCAGTGTTTTTAGTTCAGCGGGGAATCTTACCACGGGTCTCTCCCTCTGGGATGGAATTTCCGTACCGCCTCGGAAAGCATCTTCCTGCTCACGGAAGTATAAATCTCCGTGGTCCTTATGTCAGAGTGGCCTAGAAGTTCCTGGACAACCCTGAGATCAGCGCCCCCTTCAAGAAGGTGTGTGGCGAAGGAATGCCTGAGGGAATGGGGATGAACGGCGGTATCAATTCCGGCTTTCCGGGCCGAGGCGCGGACTATGTTCCAGACGGTCATCCTGGACAGAGGATTCCCGCTTCTGGTGAGGAACACGGTTCTCCCCGAGGCCCCGGAGGCCAGCAGGGGTCTGAAGCGGTCGAGATAGATACCCATCCAGTGAAGGGAAGGTTCACCCAGGGGGACCATCCTCTCCTTCGAACCCTTGCCCAGGGGCCTTACCCATGAGTCGTCGAAATTGAGCCTGTCCAAGGTCAATGAAACCAGTTCCCCCTCGCGAAGGCCGGAGCCGTAGGCGAGCTCCAGCAGGGCTCTGTTCCTCCCGGAGAGGGGATCTTCCCCATTCCATACCTCTATCAGGCGAAAAACCCTGTCCACCGAAAGGGCATGGGGCATCCTCTTTTCTCCCCCTGGAGCCCTGAGCTTCACCGCGGGATTCTCCTCTATCAGGCCGGTTTCCAGAAGATAGCCGTAGAATGACCTCAGAGTGGAAAGCTTCCTGGATATGGTGGCGGGGCTTCGCCCGGACCTTGAAAGGTGGAAGATCCATTCGTTGAGCATGCCGGTGTCCGCGGAGGCCAGCTCTCCCAGGAAGGCCTCAGCCTCGATCAGGTCAGATGAGTAGGCGGATATCGTGTTGGGTGAAAGGCTCCCCGCAAGGGCCGAACGGGCCAGGAAGGAATCGATCAGCTCACCGGTTTCCATTCATCCAGCCAAAAACGGATCTGTGTGCCGGGTTTGCCGGTGGGTTTTCACTGGCGGGTATCAGGGAAACGGGTACCCCCTTTTCTGACAGCCCCTTCAGTGTCACCAGGGCCTCGAAGCGGTCGGAGGATGCCCAAACGGCCACCGGCGCGATCTCAACCAGTTCGCCGCATCTTTTCAAAGGAATGCCCAGGGCTTCAGACAGGACCTTTACAGCAGAAGCCTTCTGCCCCCGGGATACGGGATGGAGGAAGATGGGTACCGCCATCCCCGCAGGGGTTGCTTCCGGGGGCTGACCATGGGGGTCATGAACCGTTATCACCGGGGGGATACTTCTGCCTGGTACGGTGAACCTGACCGGATAGGGTTTTAATGAAGGAACGGCATCTCCGGTTTCATCCGGGACAACGCCGGGCAACGGAATGTCCTTTTGCTCCGGGGGGGAAAAACATATCTCCCGGGGGACCTGGGACACCGGAAGGGACTCTGGAAGGGCATCACCTGCCCCGGGCGGAACATGGGGTGGGCTGCCCGGGGGTCCGTGGGAAGGAGGGGGTTCCTCAGGGGATTCAGGCCCGGGGACAACGGTTTCAACCGGTTCTTCCACAGCGGCCTCCGTGCCGGGAACATAGCCCTTCGCTGATTTTCTGTGGGGGTGTATCTCAACGATCCCCCCCTCCCTTTCCAGGGCATCCTTGATGGCTCTTGCGGTCTTGAGATCGATGGCTGATTTCAGGGCGATGGGAATGCTTGAAAGGAAATGTATGACTTCCTCGGTGGAGAGCCGGCTCATCCGCTGAAGGGCCACACGAAGCCTTCCCCGGCTTCCGGGGCGGTAACCCATCAGTACGGCGACCCAGGAATCCACTTCCCTCTGAACTGCAACCTCAACGGAACCGTCCGGGGGGAGATTGGAAACCAGCTCGTCGGCTTTTTCCCGGGACAGCCCCTCCTTCAGGATGAGTCCTTCCGGGAACCGGAGCATCCTCTTGACCGAATCGATGCTGTCACCGGTTCGGGCACACAGAAGGGCAAGCATCCTTCCGGAGGGTTCTTCACCCCGAAGTGTTATTTTGAATGACAAGTCGCTCTTTCCGGCCTCAGTCAACCTGGCTTCTGGTGAGATAGAGCCTGTCCCCGGTCTCTATGAGGTTGGGGGTTCTGCTGCTGACTATCATTGCGGCGCAGCTTCTGCTTTCGGTGGTGAGGACCACGAGGTCAGCGATGGGGATCTCCGCGGTGGTCACCCATTCATTGTTCACGTCCCTTACCTGGGTACCTGCGGCATAGGCTGTGAAGACATCCCCGGGCTTAAGGCCCTGCTGGTCCCCGGCGCTGAGATAGACCACATCGTAGGTGTAACCGGTGGTTCTGTCGGAGTCCCTGAAACCAAGCACCCAGAGTGAACCGCGATCCACATCGGGCTCGTTGTTCACCATGACGTCGCCGGCGGAACGGTATGGAACGACCATGTCGCCGGCTTCAACGGGAAGATAGCCGTGCTCGATCTTGGCAATGGATGTGGAGGGTGTGGTGCTTATCACCCTGCAGACACCGGCCACCCTGACTATTCTGCCCCTGTTGCCTGTTTCCGGGTCCCTAACCTCTTCCCCCCGCCTGAGTATGTGGAACACCCTGTCCACCTCGATGCCGTCGTCTGAACCGGTGTCAATCTCAACGATGTCGCCGGGAAGAGCTCTCAGACGCCTGTAAACGCCCTCTTCCTCGGCATTGGTTTCCAGTATGTACCCCTCGGGGTCCAGTGGGGCGTAGGTGACGAAACCCGCACCCTCCTCTGGAGCCTGGAGAGCATGGGTTCGCTTGACCTTATAACGATGGCTCCGGCGGGCATTTCCGCGGTATAGGTGCTGGTGCCGGAGGTGGAATTCCCCGTATGCACGTCGGGAATGACAAGTACCATTCCGGGGAGAAGATACTCAGCGCCCCTGAGATCTGGATTGGCCTCGAGTATCTGGGTCCATTTGTGCGGATTGCCGTAGAACCAGGTGGCGATATCCCAAAGGGTATCACCGTAACCAACCTCGTAAACCCCGGCCTGTGAAGCAGCCGAGAGGAGGGCCATAGTAACCAACAGAGTATTCTTCACCGGTTCACCTCCAGCTCACTTTTGAAATCACTAATATCATAACTTCATAAATTCTAAACTCAGGCCGGGGTGAAAGTCAACCTGCGCTGTTCACCGTGATGCGGGATAAAGAGCGGTCATTCCCCCCTGCCTGCCTCCCGAACCGGCTGTAACATGCACCGTGTAGAGCCCTCCTGTATCAATGCTGCCCCGGCGGGGAATGTTAACCGCCAGCATAAGGGGGCCGTCGGAGGGGGACTCACCCACCCAGCTGCCCCCGGCGGCAACGGGAGAACCGGCTTCCCCGGCCTTGAAAACGAGCTGGCCCGAGGTTGCCCCGGGAACCAGCGCCACCGACGAGGAAAACCTCTCCTGTCCCTCGGGGGTTGAGGGTCCGGTTTCGGTGACCACGGTGCCCGAAGCGGTTATTGAGAGCATATCGCCGGCCTTCAGATCCATGCCGGTGTTCAGCCACTCCCCGGTGGCACCCACCTGGTAGGATTCACTTCGGACCTCTGTTTCGCCCCAGAGGACCAGAATGACCGAATCACCCGGAAACTCCCGGGAACCGGCTCGAAACACTCCATCGGCGTAGGTGATCATGCCGCTTGCCGTGGTGCCGTCAAAGAGCCATATCCTACCCTCTCCGGACACATCCGCAGTCCCCGAGTCGAAAACCGCCCTTCCGGAGGATATGCTCTGAAGACTGCCCTGAAGAACCCCGCCGTGGGGAAGCATGAGGACATCCCCGGTGCCCCTGAAACAGCCGGAGCCAAGGAGAAGAAAAAGGAACAGTGATGCTCTGAGCCTGGTCATGGTTTTCCTCCGGGTATCAGCTGTTTCATTGCGTGGTCGATGTCGGACACCGGTACGAAACACAGGGCTTCCCGCTGGGCGGAGGGTATTTCCTCGAGGTCCCTGGTGTTCTCCAGGGGAAGGACTACCTTCTCTATTCCAGCTGAAAGGGCTCCCAGTACTTTCTCCTTAACGCCGCCAACGGGCAGAACCGCGCCCCGAAGGGTTATCTCCCCGGTTACCGCGGTTTTGTTGTCCACGGGTTTTCCGCTGAGAACGCTGAGTATTGAAGCGGCTATTGCCAGGCCGGCGGAGGGGCCGTCCTTGGGTGTTGCCCCTGCGGGCACATGCAGGTGGATATCCACCTTGGAGATGTCGCATATCTCACGGCTCCTGTTTGTCCGTATCCAGCTGAGGGCGGCCTGTGCCGATTCCTTCATTACCTCTCCCAGCTGTCCGGTGAGCATGAGTTTTCCGGTACCGGGAACCAGGACCGTTTCGATCATGAGTATCTCGCCCCCGACAGCTGTCCAGGCGAGACCGGTGGAAACCCCAACGGTGGGCTTTTCCAGGCGTATCTCCCTTGTGAACTTCCATGATCCCAGGTAATCGGGTATCCTGGACTCGGTTATGGTAGCCAGGGCGTCCTTCCCCCCGGCCACAGTGACGGCGTGTTTCCTGCAGATGGAACCGATCTTCCTTTCCAGTTCACGGACGCCTGCCTCCCGGGTGTATCTTTTTACCAGGCACCTGAGGCCGCTCTCCATGAAACGGATGTCCCTGCCGGTAAGGCCGCTTCTCTCCACCTGCCTTTTCACCAGATACCGTTTGGCTATCTGTATCTTGTCATCTTCGGTATAGCCGGGTATCCTGATTATCTCCATGCGGTCCCTGAGGGGACCGGGAATGGTGTCCAGTGTGTTAGCCGTGGTGATGAACTTGACCGAGCTGAGGTTGAAGGGGGTGTTGAGGTAGTTGTCCCGGAAGGAAAAGTTCTGCTCGGGATCGAGGACCTCAAGCAGGGCGGATGTTGGGTCGCCCCGGAAATCCCTTCCTATCTTGTCTATCTCGTCAAGCATGAAGACCGGGTTGTTGGTGCCGGCTTCCTTCAAACCCTGTATTATTCTGCCGGGCATGGCTCCTATGTAGGTTTTCCTGTGGCCCCGTATCTCCGCCTCGTCGTGGACACCGCCGAGGCTGAGCCTGACGAATTTCCTGCCCAGGGACCTGGCTATGGACATTCCCATGCTGGTCTTGCCAACACCGGGGGGACCCACGAAACAGATGATAGGGGCCTTGCCCTCGGGGTTCAGCTTTCGAACAGCAAGGAACTCCAGTACCCTTTCCTTTACGTCCTTCAGGTCGTAGTGGTCCTGGTCGAGTATTCTGGCTGCCTCTGTGATGTCCAGGCGGTCCACGGTGCTCTCGAGCCAGGGGAGCTGCAGTATCCATTCGATGTAGTTCCTTGCCACACCTGCCTCGGGGGAACCGGGGTGAAGCTTGGCTATCCGCTTGAGTTCCTCTTCGGCGGCCTCCCGGGCGGAATCGGTGAGTTCCTTTTTCTCGAGTTTCTCGGAAAGCTCGATGAAGTCGGGGTTGGTCTGCCCTGAGCCCAGTTCCTTCTGGATCACCTTCATCTGTTCCTTGAGATAGTACTCTTTCTGGTCCTGCTCCATCTCCGTTCGTACCTGTCCCTCGATGTGCTCCCTGAGCTTCAGCCTCTGTATTTCGTAGTTCATCATGTTTCGAAGCAGCCTGAACCTGAGGATAATATTGTTCTCTTCCAGAAGCTTCTGCTTGCTGTCCACGGGGGCTTCAAGGCCGCTTGCAGCAACGAATCCCAGTCTTTCAGGATCCCGGAGGAGGGTTATCAGCTGAAGCTCGTCGGGTACCCCCGGTGTAAGCTCCATTACCTTCCTCAGCTGCATTTCTATGGATTTTCGCCACGCCTCTATCTCGTCGGGGTCGTTGGGGAAAACCGTTGCAAGCCGCTCCACCCTTGCGGAGGGAATGCCGTGGACGTCGAGGTCCTCGATTATCCTGAAACGGTAAAGCCCCTTGAGGGTCAGTCTGACCACATCTCCGGGAAACCTGTACAGTTTCATTATTCCAGCAGCGGTACCCACCCGGTACCTTTCGCCGGAGGGGGAGAGCGCAACTATGCCTATTATCTTCTCGGAGCTTACCGCGTGATCGATAAGGGCGATCATGTCCGGGTCGGTTACGGTTATGGGTAAAATGGTGTAGGGCATGAGTACGCCCTCGTCAAAAACATGAAGCGGAATAACTCCGGGTGTTTCCCCGTCTTTCATCATAGGTCGCTGTTTCCTTTGGACTGCACCGGTATCGAAACCCTTACAGGGACCTTTCTTTTCAGTCTGACATGGAGGACCCCGGAACTCAGCCCGGCGGAAACCTCGGAGGTGTCCACCCGGGATGGAAGGTGTATCTCCCTTTCGAACATGCCCGTTTGAATTTCGATGCTCAGCGCGGTTGAACCCCGGGAGGGCGTTTTCTTCACGCCCCGGATCCGCAGGGTATGGGGGGTTACTTCAAGCTCGATGTCCTCGCGGTCAACACCGGGGACCTCGATGAATACATCGAAGCCCTCCGGTGAACCGTAAATATCTGCGTGGAGTACCCAGTTGTCGGTATTCCTGTACATTTCTACTCTATGTCGAATCGGACCTGCACCTGCGTGGTGATCTCAACGGGTTCCCCACCCTGTGTAGCGGGGTTGAACACCCACTGACGCACAGCCGCTTCCGCGGCGGCTCCGCAGCCCAGTCCGAGTTCGTCGTTCACTATCGTTACATCCCTTACGGAGCCATCGGTACCCACCAGGACCTCCAGTGTGACGTATCCGTGAACATCGCCCATGTCCCTGGCCAGGCCGGGGGTTTCGGGGCCCACCTGTGATATGGGGAAGGGGGGTATTACAGGCTGTTCCTCTTCGATGATCTCGGGGCCTTCCGGTTCGGCGGCCTCGGCGGTGTACCTTATGCTGGTGTCTTCCCCCTGTGTGATCTCCACGGTGATGGTCTGGTCTTCATAGTCGGGGTTAGTGAGAAGAACTGTATGGGTACCCTCTTCGAGCTCAACCGGAGCCATGGGGGTCTGGCCGTAGGAAACGCCGTCGATGGTAACGTTCGCCCATGGTTCCGGGGCTATGAGCAGCCTTCCGGTGGTAACTATCTCCTCGGGGACCACCGTGGCGCTGTAGCCGCCCTCGCCCAGGGTGATGTTCCTTGTCCAGGTTTCATAGTTCTCCACATCGACGGTGAGGGTATATGTTCCGTAGGGAAGGACTTCGCTGATCCGGCGAACACCGGTGCCCACCCTTTCACCGTTTATGGTGAAGTTGCCCCCTCCGGGGATGTCTCCCCCCAGGGCAAGGGTGACCTGGGATTCCGTCTGGGAAAGCAGGGCAAGGGAAAGCTGCTGTGCCCCGGCGCTTTTGTCCACGAGGATGGATTCAGGCACGGAGTTGTAGCCCTCGAGAACCGCCTGGAACACATGCATTCCCGTTGGCAGTTCGATCTGGGAATCGACCTCTTCGCCGTCGAGGAGCCAGGTTACCGCTCCCTCTTCCGGTTCAGGAACGCCATCGGGCATGTTGGGTGTAAGATTAACCTGGACCGTGGTGGTACCCAGGGTGTCCAGGGCGATGGTCATGGTGTCGGACTGGCCGCTTCCGAAGGTGGCCTGTTCTGTGTAGGTCTCGTATCCGGAGGCCCTTACTTCGATGAGCCTGGCTGCCTCGGTGCTGCCCTCGACGGCGAAGGAGCCGTCGGGAAGCTGGGAGACCGGTTCGCCATCGACGGTTACGGTGTAATTTTCGGGACCCTGGACGGAAAAGGCCACGGAATAGGGTTCAAAGACATCTTCAACACCGGGGCCGTCGGCGGGTTCTTCACCGGGGCCGAAGGGTTTGATGAAAACGAACACCACCACCAGTGCCAGGACCAGAAGAACGGCGATGATGGGCAGAAGCATGGATTTCTTCTTCTCTTCCTTCTTCTCTTCCTTCTTTTCCGGTTTCTTTCCCGGCTTCTTCCCGGCGGTCACTGGAACCGCAGCGGCCTTCTTCTCTCCGGTGAGGTCTTCAAGCCTTGTTACCAGTTCCTTTATGGTTCCGTTGCCGGGATGGTTCTTCTGGGCCTTCCTTGCATCGGTGAGGGCCCCGGCGTAGTCGCTTCTTGATATTTTCGCCCTGATGGCGTTGATGGCGGCTTCCTCGGGAGAGGTTTTCTTCTTCCTCGGCTCCTCCCCGGGTTCCTCGGGGACCGGTTCCACCTCCAGGCTCTCGTCGAGTTCGAACTCGTCGAGGTCCTCTATTTCCTCCACCTCTTCCGGGGCAGCGGAGGGGGTGTAGGCCTCTATCTCGTCAAGGAGTTTGCCAAGGAGAGGGGCACCGGGCCATTCGTTGAAAATGGTCCTGGCATTCTTTACGGCGGTTTTCGGATCGTTGTCGCGGAGCTTCGCAAGGGCAAGGTCGTAGAGATTGTCGGTCTTTATCTGACGCCGGACGGTGAGTATCTTCTTCCTGACCACCTTGTTGTCCGGGTCGTGGCGTTTTGCCCTTTCCAGTTCCTGGAGCCCCCTTACCTCGTCGCCCTGCTGAAATGCCTCTTCGGACCTGGCTATGCATTCGGCGACAAAGTCGTCGGAGCTTACGGATTTGCCGGTCTTGTGTGTTCTGGTGTCACGGGTCTTCCTGAAGTTACGCATTGCGGAAACTTCCCTTTCGAGCTCCTGAATGCGTTTCTTAACGGATCTGTTATCGGGATCGATGTCCAGAACCTTGTGGAATTCGGTGAGGGCCTTCTGCCTCTCGCCCCTGCCGGCAAGTTCCTCGGCTGACTTGATGAGCTTCTGAACCCTTGCATTGCTGCTTGCTGCCATATCCCCCCCAGTGGCCTTTCAGAACCAGAAAAAAAGATAAAAACGACTGGTCTATTGTATCTGATAAAAGTATTCTTATTGGGAGCGGTGTCAAGCCCCTGTTCACACGCCGGGAAGCTCGATGCCGCCGTACCTCCACATCTGACTGCCGATTATACTGTGAACCCGGGTTAAGGGCATAGGTTCCAACTTATTAACCAATCTCACAAGATCGCCGTCGGTGCCCAGGTCCGCCACCCTGAACTCCGGAATTCCATGCTGTGCCGTTCCCAGCACCTGGCCGGGTCCCCTTGCCCTGAGGTCTTTTCCGCAACCACGAACCCGTCGTTGGTTCCTGCCAGAACACCGAGCCTTTCCAGTGAATCCCCCCGGGCATTGTCTCCGGGGATAAGGAAACACCAGGAGTCCCGCCCCCCCTTCCAACCCGGCCCCGGAGCTGATGGAGCTGGCTGAGTCCGAAGCGCTCGGCATTCACCACCACCATTATGGTGGCTTCGGGGACGTCTATGCCAACTTCGATCACAGTGGTGCTCACAAGGACCCCTATCTCTCCTCTGCTGAACCTGTTCGTAACGTCGACCTTTTCCGCCGGGGGCATGGTTCCGTGGAGCAGCCCGGCGCCGAACCTGGCCAGGGGGCCGGACATCGCTATCTCATAGGCTGTGGCGGCATCCCTGAGGTCGCTTTTTTCCGAAACCTCCTTAAGGGGTATACCAGGAACACCCGTTCATCCTTCTCCAGCCTCTCCAGCATGAACTGAAAGACAGTTGCCTTCTCCCCCGGGTTCACTATCCTGGTACTCACCGTACCTCGCCCCGGGGGCATGGAATCAAGTACCGACACGTCCAGGTCGCCATAAAAGGTCATCGCCAGGGTCCTGGGAATGGGGGTTGCGGACATTACCAGGGCGTGGGGTCTGGGTTTCACCCTTCCCAGCAGCCTGTCCCTCTGGGCCACTCCGAACCGGTGCTGCTCGTCTATGACAAGAAAGCCAAGTGAATCCAGGGGCACCCAGTCCTCCAGAATGGCATGGGTCCCCACCAGCACCGTGGAAGGGTTCGAGACAAGCCTTGAACCGAGTTCCCTCCTGGCCGAAGCCGATGTGCCCCCTGTGAGCATTTCAACCTGAACGCCGAAGGGGCCGCAGAAACCGGAAAGACTGTTGAAATGCTGATTCGCCAGGACCTCGGTTGGAGCAAGGACCGCCGCGGTCATTCCCGAAAGCGCCGCGGAAACGCAGCCATAGGCCGCCACCACGGTTTTCCCTGAACCCACATCCCCCTGAAGAAGGCGCCGCATGGGCTTTCCCCCCCGGAAGTCCTCACGGAGTTCCCCGCACACCCGCTCCTGGGCATCGGTGAGGGCCCAGGGCAGCCCCTCCTCAAAAGCAGAGACCTCCAGCCCGGAAAGGACCTTTCCCTCCTGGGAGGTTCCCCTTGCCCGTACCGCCTGCAGAATGGACCGGTGAAGATAGAGTTCCTCCATTGCCACCAGCCTTCTGGCCATGGCGGCCTCATCCGGGGACTCCGGCAGGTGGGCCGCCCTGAACATCTCCCAACGGGTGGAGAAACCCTGCTCAGCCAGGAACTCAGAAGGTAGTATATCCACCAGTGAACCCCTCACCGCGTCGAGGACCGACCGGGCAAGCCTGCGCATCACCGACTGGTTCAGCCCGGCGGTGAGTCCGTAGACCGGAAGCATCCCTGGAAGGTCCGCCGCCCCTGCACTCTCACCGCTGAAGTAAAGCTCCGGATGAACTATGTTGAGTCCCCTGAATGCCTCCACCGTACCGCATGCCACCACATTCATCCCCTCCCTGAGGCTGGAGGCGGGGAACCCTCCGCGGAAAAAGGTGAGGGTGATGCTTCCGGTGTTATCCGAAAGGACCGCGGTAATGGCGGGACCCCTGCCCCTTTCCGTCTGGAAACGGAGACTATTCGCCCGGAAACCACCCCTTCGCTGCCCATCCTGAGCCCCGCCACCGGAGTAACCGTCCTTCTGTCGAGAAAGCGCCTGGGAAGATAGAGCAGCATGTCTCCCAGGGTATTTATGGAAAGCCTTCCCAGAAGCTCTTTCCGGGCCTTTCCAACACCCTTGATTAAATCTATATTCCGGTCCGTTTCCAGTGTTCTCTCCAATCAGGGGTTGACGATGGCTTCGTATATGTATAATTCACGGCGATACTGTTAAGCCACTCCACGGAGGTAAACTGTGATGAGCGACCTGAAGTCCGCACGGATCGATCTTGAACGCAAGGTCAGGAAAGACCCCGAGGACATTGACGCAAGGCTTTCACTGGCAAAGATCCAGATGGAAGACAAAGACCCCACCACGGCCATCCCCCTCTACACAGAGATACTGAACATCGACCCGGAGAACGCCGAGGCCTTCATGGGTCTGGGACTCGCCTGGGGAATGTCCATACTGGAGAACATCCCAGCGGCGGAACTCCACGGCGACGAGGTAGATGAAGAGGAACTCCTCAACAATGCAATTCAGTTCCTTGAACGGTCCATAGAGCTCGACCCCGAGAACACATCATCCCTGAACGCCCTGGCAAGGCTCTATATAGTCCAGAGCCTTGAAGAAGAGGCGGTGGAGATGTTCAAGCAGTCCCTCCTCCTCGACCAGGCCCAGCATGATGTCCTCGAGGAGCTTCAGAAACTCACCGGCACCCCGGTCTGGCAGCTCCTTGAAAAGGATGTGTACATGGGGGAATTCGAGGAATAGAACCGATTTGCTTTCAGTGTGTTATGTTTTTATCTTAAGAGAGGAATATTTGTAACTCCGTAAGCTCTAGCGAAAGGGCTTTGAAGATGAAAACCAACACAGTGATTCTGATCATTGCCATATTTGCCTTTTTGACCCCGGAAGCCTCAGCCCAGTACCGCTGGGGGGAAGACCGCCTGATAGCCCACTTCGACAACGGCGTTGCCGTTACCGGCCCGGGCTACTCCAGTTTTCACTGCTTCTACGGAACCGACTCCGATGTTTTCGTGGGCATAGTAGAAGATTCTACCTCCAATCTCGGGGACAGGTTCATAATACGAAAGTCATTCAACAACGGGCTTTCCTGGACACGCCAGAACACGTTCTCCGCCACTACTATCCAGATCTTTTCGCCCTCTTTCTGCATAGCACCCTCGACCGGGAACATCTTCGTTGTCTGTTCCGCTTCCCAGGGCAATGAAACCTCTCTCCTTATCGGAAGAGAATACAGCTATGATGCCCTTTTTCTGGTTCAAAATATTGATCTTGAGTTTGAGTACCCCGGAGCCGGTCTCATAAGATCCTCCTTCGTGGTGGCCAACACAACTTCCGATGAGGTCTGGCTCTTCGTTGAGGACCAGAACGACTGGCTCTATCTAAGCAGGTCCTCAGACCTTTCCACCTGGACCCCATTCGAACCGGTGGCGGTGAATGTGAGCAGACCCTCCGGCGAGGTCTGCGCCGAAGGGAATGTGGCGGTGACCTGGTCACAGTCCATCACCGGGGACATAATGTGCGCCGTGGGCAGCATCGACGGCAGTTTCCAGCCGGCGGTCACCGTTACCACCAACGCCTCCACCATGGCCACGCCCATCCCGGCCTGGGAGCACCTGGGAGAGTATAATCTGGGTGTGATCTGGCACAGCGACACCGGCAAGTCATACCTCAATCTCTCATCCGACGGCGGAGAGACCTGGGGTGAAGACCTCTTCGTGGTAAACGGCTACTATCCCTACATCGACCACTTCGCCGGCACCAGAAGGATGGGTGCCTGCGCTGTGAACGAGGCCGGGGATGTCCTGGTGGCCAACGCCTCGAACCTTTCCGCCCTTCCAATGGCACCCTTCACCGTGCGTTCCGGACACCAGGCAACCATCGACGAACCGGCAAAGGTTGCCTTCGGCCAGTCATCCTACCAGCTTGCCCTCTTCTACCTCACCCCCACCACCGAGGACTTCTGGTTCAACAGTTCGGTCCTTACCGGCATAGAGGAGGGGGAGGGCCATTCGGTATCTCCCTCGGTCACCGCCGGCCCCAACCCGTCCGCCGGGTCGTTCTCCGTGAGTGCAGCGGGGTTCTTCGGAAATGCGGTTTACGGTGTCTATTCCCTTGACGGCCGCCTGATCACCAGCTCCACTTCCGATACCGGGGGGGTCACCATCAACGGCTCACAGCTCCCCGCAGGGGTTTACACCATCGTGGTTACCGATGAAACCGGGAACACGGCAAGCTGCAGGATGGTCAGGTTCTAGAATCTATTTCCGAAGTTAGATAACTGGCCACCGGGCAAAGACCCGGCATGTTCTCTACGGCGTAGCCTGTAAGGAAGTCTATCTCCGTTGGCCGGTGGTTTTCCAGGTCCTGGAGCATGCTGCACCTGTTAGGGGAGTTCTCCAGAAGCCAGTGAAGCATTCCTTTTCCCAGTGAAAGGGATTCCTCCGTGGGCATCAGCGGAGCCAGCTCCTGTTCAAGCTCTTCTATGAAATGCCCCATGGGTGAATCCTCAAGCCTGTTGTTGGGAAGGCCGGTAAGGGCGCCTATGGGGTTGATTATGCTGTTGGCGTACCACTTGGCCCACCGATGGGGAGCGATGTCCTCTACTCCTATCACACCTGGCAGTGTGTCTTTGAAGAGGTTCCAGGCCATGCCCCCGGTGCGGCAGAAGACCCTTCCCGGTGACACCTCCACCGAATGGTGACCGGTTTTCCTGAAGCCGGTGGTGAGTGGGGCATACTCCACTGGAAAGGGGAATGGACCCCACTGGGAGGAAAGCCCCATTCCGTTGGAGAGGCAGATGACAGGTGAAGGGATATGAACCGATGCCTCCCTTATATCGTAGGCCTTAAGGGCGGCAATGGTAATATCCACCGGAGGGATATGATCGATGGCCGTGTGAAGTATCTCTACCGGGTCTTTCCGCCAGTGAGGAACACTGAAACTTCCCATTGTTTCAGTTGTACCAGGGGGTCCGGCAAGGATCACCCGGGACACTTCAGAAGAAAGGGCGACGGCCACCGCTATTCCCACGGCGCCGTCGCCTGCAACTGCTATGGAATCAGCCAGAGAACTACTCGGCCTCGGGTTCCTTTTTGCCTTTGCCACGGGTCTTTCCGCTGACGGCATCCACTACTTCCTCGACCTTGTGCTTGCCGTCGGAGTAGATCTTTTCGGCCTTGTTCCTGCCTTCGTGGTATACCCTTTCGGCTTCGGTCATACCCTTCTCGTAGTAATCCTCGCCCTTATGATAGGCGTCTTCCGCGGTTTCCCTGATCTTCTTCCTGGTGTCTTCGCCCTTCGCCGGGGCGTAAAGAATTGCGGCCACTCCTCCGGCCAGAAGACCTGCCATGAAGGCCCAGAATTCTCCTCTTCCTCTTTCGCTCATTCTTTCTCCCTTCCGCGCCGCTATCTTCCACAGCAACGCTTGTATTTTTTGCCGCTGCCGCAGGGGCAGGGGTCGTTACGGCCGACCTTTTCCTCGGTGCGGACAACGGTCTGCTGCTTCCCCTCGGCGTTCCTGCCTGCCCCTGTCCTGTTGTCCCGGGCAGGGGGCATCGTTACGCCGGGGTGCACCGCCTGTCCGGCGGGACCCTGCTGCCTCTGTATTTTAGAGGCTGGCCATAATGATAGTATCTGCCTTACGGCCTGTTTGTCAATACCATCCAGTAGGTCCTCAAAGAGATTGAAGGCCTCCTTCTTGTATTCAACCAGGGGATCCCGCTGGGCATAGGCCCTCAGGCCGATGCCGGACTTCAGGTGGTCCAGGGCGTATAGATGGTCACGCCACTTGCTGTCGATGGAGCTGAGGACCGACCACTTCTCGAGGTCGGTGAGCATCCGTTCACCAAGCTTCTCCCTCTTCTTGGAATAGTATTCCATGACCATGTCCACGATCCGGGAACGGACCGCTTCGGGATCCCTTGAGAAATCCTCAATTCCCTGGAGCCTGAACATCATTCCAGAGAGGTCCCTGAGTATCACCTCGGCGGCGTCGGGGTTCCATTCATGGGGTTCGGTGCCGTCGGGGAAGGCTTCCCTCACGGAGTGATCCGCCACGGCTTTGATCATCTCCTCCACCTCATCGGAAAGCCCCTCGCCGGTCAGGGCCTGGAGCCTTCTGCCGTATATGACCTCCCGCTGGCGGTTGGCCACGTCGTCGTATTCCAGAAGGTGCTTCCTGATCCCGAAGTGATACTGCTCCACCCTTTTCTGGGCCTGCTCAATGGATTTCGTCAGCAGGGGATGCTCAATTGGTGCCCCCTCTTTCTCCTGGCTCTTCTTCAGGAAATCAATGATCTTCTCGCTGGCGAAGAGCCTGAAGAGGTCGTCTTCCAGGGAGAGATAGAAACGGCTTCCGCCTGGGTCCCCCTGCCTTCCGCTGCGGCCCCTGAGCTGCCGGTCTATCCGCCTGGATTCATGCCGCTCGGTGCCTATGACGAAGAGACCGCCGTCGATCTTTTCCCCCTCGGGGGTGGTGAGCTGCTTCACCTCCGGGGCCAGCTTGATGTCGGTGCCCCTTCCCGCCATGTTGGTGGCTATGGTAACGGCGCCCTTTCCACCGGCCCTGGCTATTATCTCCGCCTCCTGCTGGTGGTGTTTCGCGTTCAGCACACTATGAACTATCTTCCTGCGCTTGAGAAGCTTGGAAAGCAGCTCGGAAACCTCCACGGAAACGGTGCCCACCAGAATGGGCTGACCCATGGAATGCCTGTAGGCTATCTCGTCTATTATGGCCGCGTACTTTTCCCTCTTGGAGGCGTAAACCCTGTCGTTGTGATCAACCCTGGCCACCGGTCTGTTGGTGGGAGCCACCGCCACGCTTATCTCGTAGATGCTTCCGAATTCCTCTTCCTCGGTTTCCGCGGTACCGGTCATGCCGGCGAGTTTTTCGTACATTCTGAAGTAGTTCTGGATGGTTATGGTTGCCAGCGTCTGGGTCTCACTTCTTATTTCAACGTTCTCCTTGGCCTCCAGGCCTCATGGAGGCCGTCGGAGAACCTTCTGCCGGGCATTGGTCTTCCGGTGAACTGGTCTACTATCACCACCCTGCCCTGGTCCAGCACATACTCCACATCCTTCTCGTAGAGCTGGTAGGCCTTCAGAAGCTGGTCGATGTTGTGAAGGGCCTCGGCCCTGCTGGTCTGGTTCTCGTATATCTGCTTTCGAAGTTCGAACTTCTCCGCCTCGGGAAGTTCCTTAGCCTCGAGTTCCGCCATCTCGTCGCCTATGTCACGAAGCAGGAAGAAGTCGGGATCCTCCGGGGAAAGCATTTTTCGGCCCATGTCCGATACGGAAACGGATTTTCCCTCTCGTCGATGGCGAAATAGAGCCCTCGTCAAGTTCATGGATGTTCTTCTCCCGGAGCCTCTCCCCCTCGACCCTTTTCACCGCCGCGGCTATGTCCGGGTCCCGCAGGGCCTTTGTGAGCCTTCGATGCTTCGGGGCGCCCGCCTGGCCTTCAGGTACATCGTTGCGGCACCGTGGGTGTCGCCCTTTTCCCACAGCTCGTTGGCGTCGGCCACTATGGTGTTCAGCAGTTCCGACTGCTTCCGCACGAGCCTGGCCACGGTGGACCGGTATTCCAGGTACTGGTTCCTGTTCCTGGCAACCGGGCCGCTGATTATGAGGGGGGTCCTTGCCTCGTCGATGAGAACGCTGTCGACCTCGTCCACGATTGCGTAGTGGTAACCCCGCTGGACCCTCTGCTCAAGCCTTACCGCCATGTTGTCCCGGAGGTAGTCGAAACCGAATTCGCTGTTGGTGCCGTAGGTTATGTCGCAGTTGTACTGCTCACGCCTCTGGTCCGGGGTCATTCCTCCCTGTATGCAGCCAACGGTGAGGCCCAGATACTGGTAGATGGGACCCATCCAGAGGGAGTCCCGGAGGGCAAGGTAGTCGTTCACGGTGACAAGATGGGTGCCCCTGCCAACGGGAATACCCTCAAGGGGCTGAAAGACCCAGCCGTCGTAGTCCTCCCCGAACTCCGCCGAGGCAAGTTCCACCCATTCAGGATTGAGGCGCAGGGCGTTGAGATACATGGGAAGCACGGCCACAAGGGTTTTCCCCTCACCGGTGGCCATTTCTGTTATCATGCCCCGGTGGAGGGTGATGGCGCCCTTCAGCTGAACATCGTAGGGGACCATGTTCCACACCTCGGACCTGCCGGTAACGTTCCATTCCCTGCCCAGGTTCCTCCGGCAGGCCTCCTTCACCACGGCGAAGGCCTCAACCATGATGTCGTCCACGGTTTCCCCCCGGAGCAGCCTTATCCTGAAGTTCTGAGTTCTGCTCTTCAGTTCCTCTTCAGAGAGTGACTCAAGTAGGGAGAACTCTTCGTTTATCTCCTGGACGAAGGGCTCCAGGCTCTTCATAAGTTTTGCCTGGCTGTCGCCGAGTATCATTTTAACGAATTTACCAAACTTGCCCATCAGGGAAAATCCTCCATGCATATTTCTGCGGCGGCATAACCGCCCAGGAGGGCCCCGGCCATGTCAGCCAGGAGATCGGAGGCCTGAAAACCCCCTCCCCTCCACTGGTCGTACAGTTCCTTCAAAAACCCCAGGCCTGCGGTGACTCCGGCGGATTCCAGGGGCCTGGATGTGGCCGCGGTGCCCAGGGAGGCAGCCGAGGCGGAGAAAGCAAAATGGTTCCACCCGTCGGATTGCATCACAGCGCCGCACCCGGAGAGGAACATAACGAATAAAACCGGCGCAACGCACAGGGAAAACCTCAAAACGGCTCTCCGAATCCGCTTGAGACCGAAGTGAACTCATTCATAAGGTCAAGGAGTGAATCGGCCCTCAGGGCCCAGGAGCTGTCTTCGTTCCATACCGAGGAGGCCTCGATGAGATAGGGAATAGCAAGGGACATTCTGTTCTCCCTGACAAGATCACGACCCCTGAAGTAAAGCATCCAGCCGAGATCCGCCCCGGTTGAGGGTGTCATTCGCAGGGAGTAGGCATTCCTGGAGGCATCCAGGGCAAGATCGTGGTTCTCCAGGGCAAGGTATACGGATGCGGCGGTCTGCCAGTAATGGAAGTCTTCCTCCCCCATCGCTGAGAGTTCCTGGAAATGAAGCAGGGCCTCTTCGGTCATCCCCTCCTCCAGGAGCCTGTCCACCAGTATGCTTCTGTAGAACCCCTCACCGGGCGTCAGTTCAACCGCCCGGGAAATGTAGGGAAGGCCCTTTTCCGGAAAAGTATGGAAAGCCAGCACCCGGCATCGGCAGCAACAGCCGAATCACTGTTTTCATAGCTTTCAAGGAGCCACATAACAGACGGTCCCCGGGGTTGGCCCAGCTCCAGTTCCGCCCTGGCGAGCCGGTATCTGCAAACACCGCCCCCGGCCACCAGCGGCGAGTAGCCGATAACCTCGGAGGGCCTTGAGGCCAGTGCCTTCAGAAGCTCGGCCAGACAGTTCTCGTTGCCGGGGTCGAGTTCCAGGGCGGCAATGGCATAGGATTCCGCTAAATCGGGCATATGTAGCTGGTTGAAACACCAGGCCGCCCGGTAGAGGGGAAACCAGTCGAGGGGCCTGGACCGGGAACGCCGGACATAATGATCAAGGGCGGCGGTTACATCGCCGCTGTCAAGGGGCGACCCGCCGGTGGAAAGGAACAGTAGCAGAAGCAGAAGAGCCGTCTAGAGGCCTCCCAGGTTAAGGTTCTCCTCGGGGAGGACCCCCCTGTAAACGATGGAGAACACCGTTCTGTCCGATGGCCTCCAGTCGAGCTGGAAACCGCCCAGAACATTGCCGAAATCGTTTCCGTCGCTGGAGAAGGTCATCAGACGGGAGTAACCCATCTCAACCGTGGCGTCGAGCTTCGGGTGCAGGGCGAAGCGCATGCTTCCCAGGTATGTTCCACGGCCGTAGGAGCCGTACCTGCCCGAGGAATAGGAGAAGCTGGCCCGGCTGCTGAACTCCGGCTGAAAACCGGACCCGCCCCCCGGGAACCCCACGAGGTTGAAGCCCGAGGGGTCAAGACCGAAGGCCATGGCACCGGCTGACACAACGAGCAGAAGCATAATAACAGTTCTCATAATGGAACCTCCATGTTAGACAGGTATATTACCTATACTGTGTTCCAGGGTCAATGTTCCAGCAGAAAACAATGAAGGGCGTTTATGACAGAACTGCAGTACGCAGAGGGCGTGGTTTCAGAAGGGAGCCCGCCGGGGGAATACTTTTCAATGTAGACACCGGCGACCTCCAGGTGGCCGAGGGTGTTGCCTTCGGCATCTGCGACATGATAGACCACGGAGCCGAAAGGGATGACATTCTGACGGAGCTCAAGAAAAATTACCCCGATCAGGACAATATAGAGCAGGACCTTGACCATTTCCTGGATGAACTCCGAAGCCGGGGAGCCCTGGCTTGAGTGAAGCACCCTACTGGGTCTCCCCCAGGGAGGCGAACCTGCTCATCACAGGTGGCTGCAACCTGAATTGCCGACACTGCTCTGTGCTAAGCTTCGGTGCCCTGAAGAAAGACCTTTCCCTGAAGAAATGGGCTGGCATTCTTGACGATCTGGCAGGGAACAAGCTGCTAAAACTCACCATCACTGGGGGCGAGCCCATGGCCAGACCGGACTTCCTCGAGTTCATGGAAGAGGTTGCCCGAAGACCATTCAGGTACTCGGTGAACACCAACGGAACACTTGTCACCGGAGCGGTGATCAAAAGCCTCAGGAAGCACTCCGGAAGGCTGGACGACATAATGGTGAGCCTCGACGGCCCCGACAGGGGAACGATGGACAGCCAGCGGGGGAAAGGGGTATTCGACAGAATGGTCCTTGGAGTGACGAAGATAAGGGAAGCCGGTCTTCCCTTCGGTTTTTACTGCACGGTGACCACGCTGAACATAGACAGGCTGGAGGAGACAGCCGAGCTGGCAACCACCCTTGGTGCAAACTGGATTAAGTTCAACCACTTTCTTCTGGCCGGCCCGGGGCTTGGCCTGGAGATTGTTCCCGGAGCAACAGAGATCACTGGTGCAGGGAAGAGATTAAAAAAATGTCAGAGTCAGATCCCGGCTTCATACAGGGCTCCATGGTGGAAACCGCCAGTTTCATAGAAACCATAAGGAAAAGGGGCGTTTCAACCGGGAACAACTCCGCTTTCCATTGCGGAGGGGGTTCACATAAGATAACGGTTTTCCCCGACGGAACCGTTACTCCATGCGACCACCTGCCGGATTACTCACTGGGTAACATCCTGGAAAGGCCCCTCATCGATATCCTTCATGGTGAAGAGATGAAAAGGTTCACCGCTTTCGTGAACCAGCCCAAATCCAGCTACCGGGAATGCAGGGACTGCGATCTCGCGGGGTTCTGCACCGGCGGCTGCCCGGTGGAGGCCCTTCTTTGGGGCAACAGGCTGAACCCCCACAGGATATCCTGCCTGAAACCCTGGATGGAAAACCCATGACAGAAAAGCCACCCCTGAAGGTCCTCTACATCAACCCCGCCGGGGCTGCAACCTCCACTGCAGCCACTGCTGGGTTAACGAGGGAACATTCGCCGGAAAACTCCTCACCGTTGATCAGTGGACCGAGCTGCTCAGGCAGGCGGTATTGCTGGGCTGCTCCTACCTGAAGCTCACCGGCGGAGAGCCCTTGCTCTACCATGGCTTCGTGGAGCTTTACGAAGGGGCTTCGGCAATAATTCCCGATGTTTCCGTGGAAACCAACGGAACACTTGAACCGGATGGTCTCTGGAGGGCATTTGCCGCGAATCCGCCCCACAATGTATCCATAAGCCTGGACAGCGCCAGCGAGGCAGTACACGATGAGTTCAGAGGCGTGCCAGGCTCATACAGAAAAACCCTGGCCTCGGGAAAAAGCTCGTGGCCGCCGGGATCCCCGCACAGGTAATCATGTCCATCTCTTCAACCAATCGTGGTCAGATCATTGGCATGATAGATCTCCTGGAGAAGATCGGCCTGAGGAACCTGAAACTTAACCTCATCACTCCCTCTGGCAGAGGAAAGGTTCTGAGCTTCCTGAAGGATAATGGTATCAAGGAGATAATGGATTTCCTCGAATGGGCCTTCAATGAGACACCGCCCTGGGTTCTGCCCACGGCTCCCCATGCCCTGACTCCTGTGAACAGGCTGGTTCAGCAGAGCAGCTGCCCGGTCCTTAACCTCATGGGAGTTCTTCCCGACGGCACCTATTCACTGTGCGGTGTGGCCTTCTCCCGGGGTGAAATGGCCTGGGGGAAATTCCCTGAAATGACCGTGGGCGAAGCCTGGGAAAACTCCCCTGTGTACAGAAGCATAAGGACCCGGATACCTGACAAGCTGGAGGGGGTGTGCGGCGATTGCATACACAGGGCGGGGTGCAGGGGAAGCTGCGTTGCCAACAACCTTGTTGCCGGCGGTTCTGTCAGCAGCCCCAACCCCCTGTGCCAGCTTGCCCTTGACAACGGCCTCTTCCCGAAGACCAGGCTCAGATGAGTTCCCCGGAACGGAGCCTTCTGAGGGCTCTTTGCAGGGCAGTGATCCCTTCCGGAGCGGTACTGCACTCGTCCTGCGTGGAAAAGAACTCACAGGCATCATTGTTCCTGGGCAGGAGCGGCGGCGGAAAATCCACCATTGCCCACCTGGTTGCCGACGGCGGGGAGATATTCCTTCTGGAGGACGACGAAACCGTTGTTGCCCGGGGAACCGACGGCACGGTTCGGTGCCTCCCCACCCACAGGATAAGGAGGCTCACCGGGGTGGAGCGTATTCCACCCGGTGTTCTCAAGAACCTCTTCTTCGTTGAGAAGGGAAGTGACACCCTGGTTCTTCCCGTTCCCTCAAAGTACGCCTTTTACAGGGCTGTCAGGATCGGTTCCTTCCTCGGAGCTCAGCTCCTCGATCCGAATGAGAATCATGCCCTTCTCAAGGGTATCCAGTCGATCCTCGGCGGGTTTCCCTGCTTTATCGTCAGGTATTCGCCCCCTGTGAACCCCCATGATGTCATTGGAGATATGCTTTGAGCAGAAAGGGCGAACTTGGCTGGGTGAGGGGCATTTCCATGTGGCCCAACCTCCTTCCCGGCGACATTCTCAGGGCGGAACCCGTCCCCGCCGGGGACATTCGCCCGGGGATGGTGGTGGTGTTCCCTGGAAACCGGGCCGGCGGAGGGCCCTTCGTTCACAGGGTTCTCAGTGTGCGAATACTGGGGACAGGGCCTTCATAGCAACCGGCGGTGACCAATCCGGAAGGGACGACTTCGTATCAGTATGCGAAAGCCGTCTGGAACTGAAAAGGATCACAGGTGTTCTCATTGCGGGACGGTACAGGAAGGTGGGAAACCTGAAAGTACCTCAAATGTTGCAAGGCAGGGTCAGGCTTATAAAAATCCACATCAGGATTGCCCGGAAACTTCTTTGGTAGTATTGTTAAGGGATGAAGGGAGCGCATATGGTCTTTTTCCAGATAGATATTCAAAACCCCGCTTCTCTCCATAATAGAAGCCGGATCAACAGGCTGGGGTGCGACCTGCGATGTTGGCAATTCTCCCCTCGGAGGAGGTTCCACGTGCAGCACCGGCAATAGAGCGGGATCCTCCGTTCAACCCGGGAAAACAGGCATTTTCAATAGCGGTTCCGAAGACCCTGCAAGCAGCAGGCTTATAAACCCCGGGGATGTAAGCCGGGGTCTCTAGGAATCCTTAGCGGCTCCGGGCTTTCCCAGGGCCGCAAGGGCGATAACACCCAGAAGAACGCTGAACCACAGCGTGGCGAAACGCATCAGCAGTGTTGTTACCGTTGCCGCCGCCCCGGGCAGGTAATCCCCCAGTATTCCATCTATGGTCAGTTCAGTGAGGCCCAGGCCTCCGGGTATCATGGATACCGCCCCGGCCACGCTTCCCGCAGCGTGGGAAAGCAGGGAAATACCCGGGGGAAGACCGTATCCCATTGAGGCGGCAACGGCGCTTAGCACCATGGCCTCTATTCCCCATGAGAGCATTCCCAGGGGAATGGACACCGCCATGCTTTTTCCGTTCAGAAGGATTACCGCAGCCTCCCTGAAACCCTCGAAGGAATCGTTCCTCCGGGCCATGAAGGGGATCTTTTTCACCAGCTTCTCAAAGAGGCTCCAGGCCCTCCTGTCAAGCAGTATGAACATTGCAACGGCAACGAACACAACCCCGGCGGCGGAGGCGGGGATGCCCAGGGAGCTGCCTGTGAGAAGGGACCCCAGAAGTGCCAGAAGGACCATGCTGATAAGGTCCGTGAGTCTTTCGGCAACCACCACCGGGCTGGTCCTTTCCACCGGGATGTTCCGTCGTTTCTTCAATATGCCGCACTTGAGCAGCTCCCCCATCTTTCCAGGGGAAACCGTCATGGAGAACCCGGCTATGAAAACCAGCAGGCTCTCTCCGAAGGGTACCTTCGCGGTTATCCTGTGAAGGAAGTAGTGCCATTTCAGGAACCTGAGGAAGTAGTTCGCCAGGGGGAGAACGAGGAACAGGGGTATCCAGCCGGGATGGATTGAGCCGGCGGCCCCCATCACCCGGCTGAGGTCGGAATGGAGGACAAGCAGTGTATAAAGGGCTATGGCCGCGATGAGGGCCCAGAGGGCTTTCTTCATTACTCGCCCGGGTCCGGCCCTTCCCCCGAAAGTACCAGAAGCTCCTCCTGAAGCTTCTTCGTTCCGGGCTGGGAGTCCAGTATCTTCAGGGCCTTTGCCGCAAGCCTTTTTGCCTCCCGGGGATCGTTCAGCTTCATGGAGCATCTTGCGGCCAGGCCAAAGGCCTGTGCCCTGCCCATTTTCGTTATGGGGCTGTCGGGAAGGAGTTCCGCAGAGGTTATGGCGTGCATCCTGGCCCTGGAGTAGTCATCCTTCTTCATGTGAAGCATGGCCATGTTGAGATACACTCCGCTCTTTCCGGCGCCGTCCCTTTGCTCCAGGGCTTCTTCAAGGAGTTTCTCCGCCTCGTCCAGCCTCTCGTCAGCGTTTATCAGAAGTCCCGCCAGGTTCACCTTCATGGTCCCGGCCAGCTTCTCGTCGGTTTCTATGGCCCGGCGGTAGAACTTTTCCGCGTCGGCGTGGTCGCCCCTCTGCTGGGCTATGTAGGCCATCTGGGCCATGGCGGTCCCGCTGCCGTCGCCGGCACCCATTGCCTCCACCACCACCTTTTCCGCCCTGTCGGCGTCACCGCTCCTTATGAAATAGAAAACCAGGGCATTGGTAAGGGGGCAGGAGACCCTTTTTCTGTCTCTGTTGGCCTCGAGGTAGGCTATCATCTCGTCAACCTTCCCCGCCGCCGCCATTTCGGAGGCCTTCTTCAGCTGCTTCTGCTTCCATACGGGCGACTTTATCAGCCGGTATCCCAGAAAGACCGCCGCCGCGAGGAAAACCCCGGCTATGAGGAAAAGAAAGTTCTCCATGTCAGATCCCTCCTCCACCGAAGTTCCTGTCGAATCGGAAAACTCTCCCAGTGTGGTGTCCGCGGAAAAACCGGTGCTGTCGGTGTGCAGCATGCAGGTTTCCGTGGGCGCCGTCCCCTTCCAGAAGTATTCTTCCCTGGAAAGCTCCGCGCATGCGCGTTGGCAAGCTGCCCTGTGATCCCGCAGATAATAGCCTGTTCCAGCTCGTCGGGCTCAGGACCTGGGAATGTGGGAGCGGTGGACCGGTCGGCATCGGCGAATACCCTGCGCATGAAGCTGTTCCAGATGGGGAGCCCTATGCTGCTTCCCGACTGCCCACGGCCGTTCTTCAGCCGCATCCTGATTATGTGGTTGTCGTAGCCAACCCAGACCGATGCCACGAGGTCCGGGGTGAACCCAACGAACCAGGCGTCGGCGTAGTCGCTTGTGGTGCCTGTTTTGCCCCCGGCCTCCCTGCCGGCGTAGGGGCCTCCCCAGTACCATCCGCGCCGGCACCGGTACCAGACCTCAGTACCGACTGGAGCATGCTGTTCATCAGAAAGGCTCCGGTAACGCTGAGGACCCTCCTGCCCGGGTCCGGCCGTTCGTTGCTCTCCAGAAGATTTCCCATGCGGTCCTCAACCCTGAGAATGGCCGTTGTGTTCATGGCGAGCCGCCTGTGGCGAATGGAATGTATGCCCTTGCCATCTCCAGGGGGTTGGCGTAGCAGCTGCCCAGGGGCAGGGAGTTCACTATGGGAAGCCTTGAGGTAATGCCCATGGAAACCGCCCTGGCGGCTCCGGTCTCTATTCCAACGGCATCCCCCAGTCTTACCGCGCTCACATTGTATGACCGTGCCAGGGCTTCACGGAGGGTAACCATGCCATGGAACTGAAGGTCGTAGTTCCTGGGGCGCCAGGTGCCCGGGTTAAGGTCTACCACCACCGGCTGATCCAGAATGACACTTCCCGGGGACCAGCCCTGTTCTATGGCCTCGGCGTAGTAGAAGGGCTTGAATGAACTGCCGGGCTGCCTTCTGGCCTGGGTTGCCCTGTTGAACTCGCTGTCCTGGAAATCCCTTCCCCCGACCATCGCCCGTATGTAGCCTGTGGTGGGATCCACGGCCACCAGGCTCCCTGAATGTAGTCCGGAGCCCCTGAGGTGGTGTCCTTCACCGCCTGCCAGTGTTCCCATGAGCTGTTGTAACGAAGCCGGTCGGTGCTTTCGCTCCAGGTACCGGTTTCAGGGTCCCAGACCGGTTCCTTGGAGGTTAGAACGCTGTCTATGGCCATTCTGGCGTGCTCCTGCATTTCCGGGTCCAGTGTGGTGTGCACCACGAGACCCTGCTCGTACACCGCTGACCAGCCATATCGGCCCACGAGATATTGCCTTACATACTCGGTGAAATAATCCCAGTCCTGCTCCAGTTCATAACGGTGGACCTCCACCGCCAGGGGCAGCGAGGAAGCCTCCTGCCTCTGTTCCGGTGAAATGACGCCGTGATCGGCCATCATGGATAGGGCTATGTTGCGCTGGGCCAGGCACCTGTCAGGATTCCTGAGGGGATTGAAACCGCTGGGGTTCTTTACCATTCTAACCAGTACCGCCGACTGGGCAAGGGTGAGTTCCGCGGCGGAAATGCCCCCGAAGTATGTGCGGGCGGCGGCTTCTATTCCATGGGCTCCGGACCCGTAGTAGATCTGGTTCAGGTACATCTCCAGTATCTCATCCTTGCTGAACTGCCGCTCGATCTCCATGGCGATGAAGGCCTCCTGGAGCTTCCTCTGGAAGGTCTGGTCCTGAACCAGGAAAAGCCCCCGGGAAAGCTGCTGGGTAATGGTGCTGCCGCCGTGTCTGCCGCCGGTCCTGATGTTGTGCAGCATGGAACGGGCAATACCCTGGAGGTCCACCCCTGAATGGGTGTAGAAATTCCTGTCCTCGGTTGCGATGAATCCCCTGATTACCCAGGGGCTTACCTGATCCAGGGTAACGGGGTACCTGTTCTCCACGAATGCCGTGGCAAGCTGCTCGCCGTTCTTGTCGTAGATGATGGTGGCGCTCACGGGCTCGCTTCCCCTGAGACCGGCTACCAGTAGGTTTCCCCTGGCCTGGCGGAAGGCCTCGGAGGTGTCGCTCCATACCCGGAAAAGGAAACCGCCGGTGAAGGCCAGGCCGGTCACCACAACTATGGCCATCCAGTAAAATACGGCCTTGAGGGTCTTTTTCATCAGTCGGGATCTCCCTGGCGAAGTGGGCTGTCCATAAGGAGGTCTTCATCCACCCCGGCGGAATCGGACCCTATGCCGGTCCTGGTGAAACCGGGTTCGAAATGGCATCAAGGGAGAGTTCGTACTCCCATGCGCCTCATTGCCAACCAGCACCACGCTTCTGTTCCCCGAAGGGATGACTGGGTTCCGAACTGGCTGTGGAAGTCGCTTTCGAAATCCATCCAGCTTCTCCATACAAGGCGGTATCCGGTGGGGGTACCAAGGAACAGGTAGATATCCCCGGCCCAGTAAACCACCCTTTCAGGATCCAGATCTCCATTCATGTCCACTCCGAGAGCCCTCCAGACGGGAATGCCTATGTCGTTCTCCACCTTCTGTTCCAGCTGGTGTGGATCGAGCTCCACAAGGAGGTTGTCCAGGGGTTCGCTGTGACCGGAGGTAAGGACCACGGCGTACCGGGCTGAAAGGGAGTCGCGCTCCTCCACGATATCGCTCACCGAGTAGAAGACATTCTCAAGGAAGGCTATTCTTGCCTCCTCCTCCTCTATTTCCGGCGGGATCCAGGTGCCGGTCTGCCTGAGGTTCTGCATGGCCTCGTGGGTGGCCCGGAGGATAGCTTTCTTGAGGTAGGCCAGCTCCCGCCAGGCGGCTATCAGCCCCCGGAGTTCCAGGGGAACATCCGTTATCTGAAAGGTGGCCCTGTTCTGTATAAGCTGGAGTTTCGCCGACACCCGCACATTGCTCAGGGCAAGTGAGGAATAGCTCTCCGGGGAAAGCTCCATTATGTACTCGGCGAAGGAAGAGCCGGCATCAGATGCGGCGTACCAGGAGGCCCAGTGGGTTTCGTGGTCGAGGGCGCAGTCGTCGAGGAGCATCCTGGCTATGCGCATCTCCCTTCGTATTATCCGGTTGGACAGCACAAGGGCAGCCTGATTCTCGATGCTGAGTGAATCGATGACATCCCCCGGCTGCCTGGTTTCTATGTTCTCTATGAACCAGCAGCCGTCGATCAGCACGAAATCCATCCGTACCACCGGTGGCAGTTCCTCCAGCCTTGCTATGGTGCAGAAGTAGCTGGTCCTGTTCAGGCTGTCCGGGCCCAGGGTGGTTGCGCTGAGCCTGCCCCCGGGATCGAACCCCCTCCACCTGCCGAAAATCTCCCAGGGGGACAGATCCTGCCCTTCCACGGTTTCCCTGTAACCCGGCTCCAGGTAGCTGAAGCATTCACGGTCGTTCATGCCCAGGGCATTGGAAAAACGAAGCCCCACCTCCAGGGGAGAGTCCGGTATTGTGTGAACGATCACCTGTTCCTCAGAAGGGGTCTCCCGGGGGGTATCCGATGGTTCACCGCAGGAAAACAGCACAGCGGTGAGCAACAGCAGAAGAAGAAATATTCGATCTTTCATAATCCTCCCGCAGTGGCTCTTATAAGCTCTCCAACGGTGGTTACCCCCTGGAGCACCCTGTCTATTCCCGACTGTCTGAGGGTTTTCATGCCCGATCCTTCCGCCAGGTTCCTTATCCTGTCAAGGGAGGCCTTTTCGATCAGCGCTTTCCGCATATCCTCGTTCATGGTCATCACCTCAAAGAGGGCTGTTCTGCCCATGAAACCGGTGTTCCGGCATTCCCTGCAGCCCGCGCCCCGGATCAGCTTATCCACCGAGTCGTTACCCAGTATTCGCCTCTCGGCCTCGTCGGGGACGTACTCTTCCCTGCAGTGGGGGCAGATGGTCCGGACCAGCCTCTGTGCGACTATTCCCCTGAGGGTGCTCACAAGGAGATATGGTTCAACACCCATATCGATGAGCCTGATCGCCGTTGAGGCCGAGTCGTTGGTGTGGAGAGTGCTGAGGACCAGATGACCTGTGAGAGCGCTCCTCATGGCGCTCACCGCGGTTTCCCTGTCCCGTATCTCCCCCACCATTATTATGTCGGGGTCCTGCCTCAGAACGAACCTGAGGGCATTGATGAAGGTAAGGTCGATTGCGCTCTGAACCGATATCTGGTTGAAATCGTCGGTTACGAACTCCACCGGGTCTCGATGGTGGTGATGTTGTTCTGTTCAGAGGAAACCTCTATAAGGGTGGAGTATAGGGTGGTGGTCTTTCCGCTTCCGGTGGGGCCGGTGACAAGGATCAGGCCGTTGGGACAGGTGATCATCTCCCTGTACCGGAGGAGGTCCGCCGGGGCAAAGCCAAGCTCGGAGAGGTCCTGCATCAGTATTGCCGGGTCAAGTATCCTGAGAACGATCTTCTCACCGAAGGCCACGGGAACCGTGGAGCACCTGATCTCCACCGGTTTCCCTCAAAGTGTGTCCGTATCCTGCCGTCCTGGGGCCGCCGCTTCTCGGCAATGTTCAGCCCTGAGATCATCTTGATCCTGCTTGTAATTGTAAGGTGAAGCCTTCTGGGAAGCCTGTACACAAGGTGAAGAACGCCGTCTATCCTGAATCTTACAACGGTGTTCTCCCTGTGGGGCTCTATGTGAATGTCGCTTGCCCTCTCTTCGAAGGCGTGCTGAAAGAGGTGATTCACCGCGTTTATGACCGGTTTCTCAGTGGGTTCGATGGAACGGTCGGCGGTGCTGTCCACATATCTCTCGAGGTTGCCGAGATCCACCGATGTGTCGTCGGAGAGCTGCTTGGTGGCGGCTACGATGGAGCTGTGAAGACCGTAGAACTGCCTTATGACCTTGTCGATGGCCGCCGGCCGGCTGAGATAGAGGACCACCTTCCTTCGAAGCATGTGTTCCATATCGTCTATCTGGGCAGGTGTGGGGACGTTGCAGGTGGCGATGTGGATGGATCCCTCATCCTCCCGGAAGGCCACGATGCCGTTGGCCTGGGCAAAGGCTCCGGGGAGGGATTCCGTTACAGCCTGATAGTCCAGCTCCAGTGGATCTAGATCGGCGTAGGGTAACCCGGCAAGTTCAGCGAGGTACCTGTAGAGGTCCTCCTCTCCCATCATTCCGCTGGAGACCAGGAGGGAAAGGGGCTCTTCGCTGGAGTTCTCTGAGAGTCTCAGGAAGCGGTCGTAGGATGACCTGGAGATCTTGCCGTCCCGGAGCAGGGCCGCCGGGACCGCGGTGGTGTCTATTACCCGCATGGGTGGACCTCCTTCAGGACCAGGGGGTCAGAGGGCCTGTCCCAGGTGAAGCTTTCGGAAATGGTTTCCGCGGCCCTTCCGCAGGCTTCTTCGCTTTTACCGTGAACGGTGCCCAGTATCTGTCCGTTCTCCACCGGTGCTCCGCAGGGAACTTCCTGCCTCCATCCAACGAGATGGTCTATATGGTCCTCCACCCGGTATCTCCCTCCCCCCAGTGCCCTGACGGCGTTTCCAACCGCAAGGGCGTCGGGGCCGCACCAGTATCCGGTCCTTCCCGCCCGGAGCTCCAGTATGAACCGAGCCCGGGGAAGGGCTTCGAAGGCGGCGAGGTCGCCTCCCTGGGCCTCAACCATTCCCGCGAAATACTCCATAGCTTTTCCGGAGCGCAGGTTTTCCCGGCAGAGACCGTGGGCATTGGATATCCCCGCCAGGCGGGCCATTTCAGATACCAGGGCTATGGTGAGTTCCACGGTATCCTCCGGTCCGCCGCCGCGGAGGACATCCATGGATTCCTGAACCTCAAGGGCGTTTCCCGAGGCAAGCCCAATGGGATGATTCATGGATGTGATCAGGGCGGAGGCCTTCTTTCCGGACATTCTTGAGATGTTCACGAGATCCTCGGCAAGTTCCCCGGCCTTTTTCATGTCCTTCATGAAGGCGCCTGTACCGCACTTCACATCAAATACGAGGATGTCAGGGTTCTCCGCCAGTTTCTTCGAAAGGATGCTGGCGGTTATCAGGGGAATGGAGGTAACCGTGGAGGTGGCGTCCCTGAGGGCATACAGCTTTCTGTCCGCCGGCGCCAGCCTGTCGGTCTGTCCCGCCATGGCCAGGCCGTTCTTTTCCACAAGGTCCCTGAAGGAACCTGCGGACAGGTTTACATTGAAGCCGGGAATGGACTCGAGCTTGTCCAGGGTGCCCCCGGTATGCCCCAGGCCCCTTCCGCTTATCATGGGGACCCTTATTCCTATGGAGGCCGCAAGGGGGGCCAGGATGAGGGATATCTTGTCCCCCACGCCACCGGTGCTGTGTTTGTCAGCCAGGGGGCTGAGCTCACTTTTCCAGGAGATGACCTCTCCGCTGTCCCGCATGGCTTCGGTGAGGGCCAGTGTTTCGTCGGGGTTAAGGCCATTGATATAGGCGGCCATAAGGAAAGCACTTGCCTGGTAGTCGCTTACTTCACCGGAGGCAATGCCCGATGCGAAATGGTAGAGATCTTCCCTGGAGAGGGAGCCGCCGTCGCGTTTGGTTTCGAGGAGGTCGGTGATCAGAACCATGGAATGATCTCGATCACCCCTGTGAGTTCAAGGGCGGCCACCGCCGATATTGCAACCGTGAGGGTTCCCCATATCCAGAGGGCCCTCTTCTTGCCCCTGGTTCTCAGTCGGTCCAGGAACTCTCCCACGGACAGTGATTCTTCGGAAATATCCGGGTGCTTTATCTCGTCGTAGCTGAAGAGCAGCCTTTTCTTAAGAAGCCGTTTCAGCTCGGAGACGGATTCCACGGTAATCTCGTTGTCAGCTGTAACCACCGTGTATGGAACGATATCCGTTCCGGAGGGAGCTTCTGCATCCGGCTGGTCCGGCTCTTCCTCCTGCTCCGGGGTCTCCCCGGGCGGTTCCTCCGGCTCCGGGGCCGGGGCTCCTTCGGTTCCGGGGCATGGGAAGCTCCTCTTCCTCCACCGTGCCGTGGGCCTCCGCAGGCCAGTCCTCGAGGTCGAAGAGTCCGCAGCTTATCACCGGCTCCCAGTTCTTGCCGTCCAGGGAGATTTCCGACTCGACGGGAACCCTGGACTCCCTTATCCAGCTCCTGATGGTGTCGGTGTCCGGGGCACGATATTCCCTGTTGTCTATTCTGAGCCAGGGAGCGGAGCTTCCCTTCCCGGGCACCTCTCTAAGATGGGGGGCCACAGCGGGCAGGGCCGAAGCCCTTACCCCTCCGGGGGGGGTCCTGGGTCCTTCTATCACCGCGTCTTCAGTTACACGGCCATCCCTTGCCCACTGAACGATCACATCGAAGTCCGGTGCCTTGAATACACCGCTGTCCATGGAAACGGTCCACTGGTTGTCGGGATTCAGCAAAGAGGCGAACTGGGGTTGGACATCACCGGCAGCCATTCGTCGGTTCCCGCCGGTCTGAAGCTGTCCTCCAGGGAGACCCTGTACTCCTTTACCCACTGCAGAAGCTGGCTGAGATCGGAAGCGCGGTGGATCTTTCCACAATGCTTCAGCTCGTAGGCACCGCTTTCTTTTCCGGTCATTTCAAACCCCTCCTTCGGCCTGGTTAACACCCGTTATATACTTCATGCTAATAGTTTTGCGAACCGCCGATGTCAACTCTTCCCCGCGGGTCACCGGTCCAGTGAAGATCAGTGTGTCGCCAAGGGCATCGGCCACCAGGTCGTCGCTGATCCAACCCCTGTTCCCGCAAATGGATATAAGCCTTTCAACATAGGATTCCCAGTGGGCCGGAAGCTCCCCCTCCGCTCCATAACGATGATAGATCCCCGGCCCGGGAAGAATTGATACCAGAAAGGCCGTTTCCCTGAGGGAGAGCCCGCTGAAAGGCTTGTCAAAATAATATAACCCCGCGGAATTGAAGCCAAAAACCCCGGGCCCCAGCTCCACGATGTTGGCATAGAGCTCTATGATCCTGTTCTTTGACAGCCATCTCTCCAGCCTCCATGTAAGGAAGACCTCCTGGAGCTTCCTTGCCAGGGTTTTCTCCCTGCCCAGGAAGAGGTTCTTGGCCAGCTGCATGGTTATGGTGGAACCGCCCCGGACGAACCCCCCGCTCTCCATGTCGGCCCTTATGGAATTCCGTATGTGGTATTCGCTGAAGCCGCTGTGCCTCCTGAAAGACGCGTCTTCGGCGCAGCGGAGCAGGGGTTCAAAGAAAACGGGAATGGAATCGTAAACAACGTAGAGGTCGTTGTTAAGTGTATCCAGCGCTATCACCCGGGTATTGCCCCAGGAATCCCTCATGGTGCATCTGCCCCCTTCTGCTGAATCCATCAGGGTCCTGAAGCTCACCGGGCTGTAGGAGACCACAAGGCGTGAAGGGTCCACATCGATGCTCACATCGCAGCTTTCAGGATGATCCCAGTCCAGGGTGAGTTCCGTGGAAAAGCTCAGCTCCCCGGCAAGGGAAAGTCCCCTGAGGCAGCCCATCAGCTCGGGGGCACCGAAGCGCTTATGTCCTCACCGGAAAGGGACCGGCTGAAAAGGTTCAGGACAAGCTTCCGCCTGACAGCACCGCCGTAGTCCAGCATGAAACCCACCACCGCCTTTTCCAGGCGTATCGATCCTGAATCGATGGAAATCGAACCGCTCTCCGGAAAAAGGGAACCGGAACACTCAAGGCCGACACCGATGCTGAAGGTATCCGGTGCTATGGAACTGCTGAAAACCTCCACGCTGTCAAAAATCAGCGTGGTGGAAAAGAGAACAGAGTCAGTTTCCCCCAGGGAAACATGGAGGGAGCCCGAGGGAACAGCCGCCATGACCGCTCCGCCGGTTGCGCTGCTGAGTAAGGCAATTGCCGGCCTGCTTATCTGCGAGAAATCCATGTGGAAGGAAGCATCGGAAACACCGTTCAAGAGACTGTAATGGAATATCGCCGATGCCGGTTCTCCGTCCAGGGCGGTTATGCTCCCCTGAACAACCACCGAGTCCGAAGAGATCGTCCCGGTGCAGATGCCGGACAGTGCCCGGCCGTCCATGATCCCTGGAAAGGGGCGGTCCGCCAGGGGAACACCGGTAACATCCTTAAAGACCGCCGTGAAAATGCCGTTTTCACGCCTGGCATGAAGTGTACCCCAGGCTCCTTCCATAGAGATGTGGTCAACACCTCCGGCACGGCTGGCGTAAAGACCGGTGCCGTCGGGAAGAATTCCGTTCTCCACCGATAGCGGAGGTATCATGACCGGATGATCCTCCCCTGGCCCCGGCGGGGAGTTCCCCACGGGAGTCACCGTAACACCCTTCATGATCACCCTGGATGGAACGGGGTTGAAGGACGCTCCCTGGAGGATCACCCAGACGCTCTCGGCACTGATGCCCCTGCCGGGCATGGCAAGACCGCCAAGAAAAACCGTGTTCACTCCGTAGCCCGCATGGGCGAAGGAGGCCAGGGGGTCGATCTCTCTGATCCTGTTCCTTATGCTGTTCTTCACCAGGAGGTTTCCCCCGGCAAGAAAAGCTGCCCCGGCGGCAGCCAGGACAAGTATGCGAAGCAATCCGGAACGCCTGTGGTTTTCCGGGGTCATTCCCTATTCTAGGGCTTTCCTGATCTCAAGAAGGATATCTTCGGCGGCCTGTGCCGGGTCGGGGGCTGAGGTGATCGGTCTTCCAACCACAAGGGCGGTTGCCGGCCCTGATGGCTTCGCAGGGGTCATGGTCCTCTTCTGGTCACCGGCGTCGGAACCGGATGGCCTCACTCCGGGGGTTATTATCAGGAAGTCTTCCGAGGTATTCCTGCGCACCGCGGCGGCTTCCAGCGGGGAACAAACCACCCCGTGAAGCCCTGCTCCCATGGCGGCGCCTGCCAGGGCCTCAACAGCCCCGAGGGGGCTCAGCGTGGATCCCAGCAGCCTCAGATCATCGGAGTCCATGCTGGTGAGAACGGTTACTGCAATAATTCTCGTGCTGCCGGTCCTTGCCGCCGCAGCGGCCTCCATCATTGCCCTTCCCCCTGAGGCGTGAACATTTATTATCTCCGGTTCAAGGGCGCAGGCGGACCTGACGGCTCCGGCAACGGTATGGGGAATGTCGTGGAACTTCAGGTCCAGGAACACCGGGAATCCGGAAGACCTGAGTTCCTCAACGATCCCCGGGCCTTCCCTGACGAAGAGCTCCAGCCCGACCTTTACACCAACTGGAAGCCCTGCCAGGGGTTCCAGCAGTTTCCTGGCGGTATTCCCCCATTCGCTGGTCAGGGCCACATAGATCCTGGTATCACTCATTACCAACCACCTTCAATTCCACCGGGGCCGTGCCCGTTTCAAGCATGCCCAGTGAGGACGCAGCCCCCCTGGAAAGATCGATTATCCTTCCGGAAACATAAGGCCCCCTGTCGGTGACGCGGACCGTGGCGGACCTTCCGTTATCCGTATTGGTAACAAGCAGCACCGTCCCGAAGGGCAGTGTTCTGTGGGCGCAGGTCATGCCGTTCATGTCGTAGGTCTCTCCGCTGGCGGTCTTCCTGCCATGGAAGGGAATTCCGTACCAGGAGGCGGTTCCCCTCTGGGAGAAACCGGATACGATGGAAACCGAAGCGGGAACCCCCCTGTAGACATAGGCCGGCGAGGAGACAAGGCCGCAGCCCTGAAGACCGAGCATAAGAACCACCGCCAGGGCAGCCCTTGTCATTTTCCCAGAAGGGAGGTCATTTCCGCCATGAGCTCCATGGATGCCCATGGCCTCCTCATGAGCCATGTTCCCACCTGAACCATTTCAGCTCCCGCGGCGAGCAGTTCAAGCACATCACCGCCCCGGGAAACCCCCCCGGAGCTGATAACCGGAATGGAGACCGACTGTGAGACCTGCCACACCCTTGCCACCACCAGGGGCAGCAGGGCCGGTGAAGTATATCCGGCGACATTCCTTTTTATTACCGATCTTCCAGTTCTCCAGTCAATATGCATCCCCAGAAAGGTGTTGCAAACCGTTACGGCCCGGGCCCCGTTGTCCTCGGCGGCCCTGGCGGCCTGAACTATATCCCCCCCGTTGGGAGTGAGCTTCACCGAGAATGGTCTGCCGGTTGCATCGGCCACGCTGCCGGCGACCTTTCCCACGATGGAAGGGTCCGCGCCGAAGGTGGCCCCTCCCCGGGCAACATTGGGACATGAAACATTGATCTCGTAGCCGACATGGACATCTGAACCCTCCAGGACCCTTACAACTTCGGCGAACTCTTCAACGGTTTCCCCGGCCACATTCATGATCAGCGGGCAGGGAAAGTTTTCCAACCGGGGAAGGATATGCCCCACAACATGTTCCGCTCCGGGATTGGCCAGGCCGATGGAATTCAAAAGCCCCATGGGCGTTTCCATTATCCTGGGCGGCGGGTTGCCGGCCCTGGGTTTCAGTGTCACCGCCTTGGAGACCACGGCACCGGTATCCTTCAGGCACCCCATCTTCAGAAGCTCCTCACCGAAACCGGCGGTGCCCGATGCAAGCATGATAGGGGAAGGGAATGAAATGCCCCAGATTTCCCTCCTTATGGACGGGGGAAAACTCACAGTCCGGCCTCCTTCCACCTTTTCCAGTCTATATCGCCGCCTGGAAACACCGGGCCGTCGAGGCAGCACTTCCTGTAACCGCCTCCATTTACCGGGATGGAGCAGCCGTCGCAGACACCCCATCCGCATCCCATCCTGCTCTCGGTGGATACCTGTATCTTGCTTCTGTGCCCTTCGGGAATGGTGTTCCATACGGCCTCCATCATTGCCACGGGACCGCAGAGGGCTATGGTGTCAGCGCGGAGGAGGTCTTCTTCCCTCACGATGTCCGTAACGAGGCCCTTTCTTCCTGCGGAGCCGTCCTCCGTGGCAATTGTCAGCCCGGGGTGATCCCCCAGTGGCAGCACCCTGCCCGATGACGATGCCCCTACCAGAATGCCTGAGCAATGAACGGTGTCCATCAGGAAGGGAAAGCCCGCGGCGCCGAGACCGCCCCCTATGAGAAGCCAGTTTTCCCCCGGCCCGGTCCGCCAGCCCTTCCCCAGAGGACCCAGGACCCGGAGGTGGTTTCCCGTCTGAACACGGGACATGACCTCGGTGCCCCTGCCCACCACATCGAATATCACTTCAAATCCGTCCTCAACCACCCTGTTCACCGTGAAGGGCCGTCTTGTAAGGGGAAACACACCGCCGGAGGCTCTATCTGAACGAACTGCCCGGGTTTCGCCCCGGCGGATATCTCCGGGCACTGAAGAACGGTACGGAACACGCCGGGAAGTATCTCCCTGTGGCGCAACACCCTGCAAAGGCGATCCGAGGTTTCAGCCATGGGTTTCACTCCTCCTCCCCTTCGGACTCCAGCCCCTGAGCCCTTCTCACAGCGGCTTCCATGCCCTGTGGAGTCATGGGATACACGTCCACCAGTTCCCTGAGATAGGAATCCACGAGGCTGCCGGACATCCTGGCCCCCTCCGAGGCAAGGTATGCCGCCCACAGGGCTTCCGCCCGGACCTCGTAGCTGAAAGGGGAATCAAGCAGTTCGTCGAGGATCTCCCAGGCGGCGGTCCAGTTCTCTTCATCGATCCTGACCCAGGCCCTTTCCAGTATCGCCGAGGGTCTTCTGGAGGCAATCCCTTCAGGGGTGGGAATGCCAAGCTGTTCCTCTATTCTTCCGGCGAGGTCGCTGGTGGGTATCTCCTCGACTATCTCAAGAAGCACCTGTTCCATGGAGTCGGTCTGGATCTCAGTGTTCTCAGCCAGAAGCACGGCTGCCATGGGAGAGAAAAGCACATGACCCAGGCCGGAGATATCCCTGAGATCCTCAATGGTCTCCTCATCGGCTCCATAGAGTTCAAGGCGCTTCTCCGCCGCCAGAAGCCTGAGCTTCATGGAGGTTTCCCCGGATGTGTGCCCGGCGCTGTCGGCGTACATCCTGTACAGGCTGAGGTTCCTGGCCCGGTTGCCGGCCAGGCGGAGCCACAGGAAGTCTCCCGGTCTGGAAGAGCAGTTCTCCAGCGCCTGAAGTGCTTCGTCGTAACGACGGGCCCTCTCCAGGAGAAGGCTCCTTCTGTAAAGTGCCTCGGCTCCGGTTTCCCGGTAGCTGTCCAGCTGGGCGGCGTTCAGGTAGGAGGCAAGGGCGGCGGTGGTATCACCGGCCAGTTCGTCGGCCCTGCCCTTGAGAAGGGATATGTCCGCCATTTCCCTGTCGGATCTGTAGCCCATGAGAAGCCGGTTAAGCTCCTGGGAGGCCATGTCCGGCATACCGGCTTCTATGAAGCTCTCGGCGGCGGCCACCAGTGACCGGTAGTACACATCCCCCCTGTCCTGTATCTCCGAGGCCCTCAGGGCAACCACCGCGCCGCTGTCGGGCATGCCCAGTTCGGTGAGTATCCTTCCGCCGGTTATGTAGTATTCCGCCTCGAGGCTGTCCCCCCGCCCGGTGTGAGGGTATCGTGAACCGCGGCGGCCAGACCGGGCTGTCCGGCCATGATGTAGGCCTCGCACAGGAGAAGCCTGCTTATGGCATGGCGTCTTTCGTTCTTTGAGGAAACCTGCATGAAGGCAGCGGCTGCGTCGTTGTATCTCTCCAGGGCCATTGCGGCACGGCCCATTCCAAGCCTGGCCCGGTCCAGTATGTCTTCGCTCTCGGTCATGACCATGGAAGAGGCGTATGATCTCATGGCCTCCTCGAAATCGCTCCTGCCGCTTCCCACAAGGTCCTGTGACCCCGAAGAAGCAGTGCGTTGCCCAGAAGAAGCTGGGCGTCATCCACCCACCTGCTGTCGGGATACCTTGCCAGGACCCTTCCAGCACCGACCACCGCGGCATCCAGGAGTTCCTTCTCGTGGCTGGCGGGGTCGTCGGGGTGTTCCCTTGCGTACTCAAGGGCCTCCTCATAGTTTTTCTGGGCGTTGTAAAATGTGTTGTAGTAGGCGCATCCCCCGGTAAGAAGCACGATCAAGAGTGAAATGGTCCTAAACAAACCGGCCCTCCCTGTAGATTTCCTCTCCGATCCAGACACTGAGGATCCTTCCCCGGAGTTCCCTGTGAAAAAAGGGTGAATTCACCGACTTCGAAAAGGTGGTGGTATATGTCCAGGTTCCCTCCGGATCGAAAAGAACCATGTTCGCTTTGCTGCCCGGGCTTATTCCCGGGGGGGCGATGCCCAGTATGGGAAGCCGGGGAAACGGTCAGCATTCTGATCACATCCATGGGTTCCATTCCCGCCCGGTTAACCAGTATGTCAACGGTGACAGGCAAAAGGGTTTCCAGGCCGGTTATGCCGAAGGCGGCATCCTGAACTGATAGGTTCTTTGACACTGCGGGGTGCGGGGCATGGTCGCTGGCCACCGCATCCACGAAGCCCGCGCCGGCAAGGTCGACCACCTCTCTGCGACTGGCCTCGGATCTCAGGGGGGGGTTCATTTTCGCCACCGCACCCAGGGTGATCAGGCTATTCTCGTTCAGAGCCAGGTGATGTGGGGTGGTGTCGCATGTTACGGAAAGCCCGGCTTCCGCCGCGCTGTGCACCCTTCTTATGCTTTCCGGGGAGGAGAGGTGGGTGAGGTGCAGCCTTGCCCCCGGAGGTGACCCGGCGAGGATATCTATGCACCTCTGAACATCCTGGAACTCCGCTGCTTCCGGTATTCCCACTGCCCCGGTGACCCGTGAGGCCTCGCCCAGGTTAACGGCGCCCCCGGCGGCCATTGCGGTAACCTCGGGGTGCTCTATCACCGTACCCCCCGCCGGGGCCAGCCTTCTGAAGGCCTCACGAAGGCTTGTATCGGATCCCACCGGGCTGCCGTCGTCGGTGAAGGCCTTTACTCCCAGTTCAAGGAAGCCTTCGAAATTTACGCAATCGAAACCCTTCCGCCCCATGGTCACGCAGGGTACCGGATGAATCCGGGCAAGGCCCAGATCGTTCCCGCGACGGACTATATCCATGGTTTCCCCGGGGCAGTCCAGGGGAGGAAGGGTGTTAGGCATCATGCCCAGGGCGGTGACACCCCCTGCAACCGCGGCCCGAAGACCGGTCAGAAGGGTTTCAGCCCCTTCCCCGCCGGGAACCCGGAGATGAACGTGCATGTCCACTATACCCGGAATGAGCCAAAGCCCTGAAGGGACCGACGAGGGGGGGGAAATGGATGTTACCTTTCCCTGGAAGACGGAAACATCCGCCAGGGCATCGGTGCCGGAAAGGGGATCGATGAGCCTTACCGCCCTCAATGTGCGTCCGCAGGTGCCGGGATCAGTCAGAATAGTCCTCTCCGTCGTGGTTGGCCTCTCCGCCGTCCGGGGCGTTATCCGCCGTGGAAACACCCCTGGACTCTATTATCCTTCTTTCCGGGGATGAGTTCCAGTCTCCCCTCTTCACTATACTCTGAATGACCTTCGATCCAAGACCCACTGAACCGAAGGCGTCAAAGAACCTCAGGGCCCAGCTTTCCGTTTCCGCCACGATCCTGTTCCTGTATTCTGCGGGCAGGGCCATTATCTCACCGTGGAAGGGCAGGTTCAGCTTCTTGTAGTCCCCTGAGTTCCTTGCCCACCCCCTCTCGTCGGCGGCCTTCACCATTCGGTTCCATAGTTCCATGGGAATGCCCTTGTCCGGGCGCTTAACATAGCTCCCGCCGTCGGTCAGGGCGTTTCCGCTTTCCTGGTCCATCTCAAGACCGAAGACGATGTTCTGCCAGAGGGTGCCCACATTCCCCTTGTTGATGCCGTATTCCCGGAAGGTTCCCACCTTTCCCAGGGGGGTTCCGCTTATGCCGTGCTGGGCTATGGTAACTCCGTACTTCTCTATTGCCCCTGCTATCTGCCCCGTTCTCTCCAGGTCTATTCCCTCGTCCTCACCGGAGGATGTGTCGTAGGTCCCGTGCTTGGACCCGTTGCTTATTGCCAGGTAGTCCGGGAAGATGCCCCAGGAATTCAGCCCGCCGATGTAGTACTCAGCTTCTTTCACCGTGGTGAGCACACCGGCACCTTTTATCTCCCCCACCTCGGTTTCAAGACCGATGTAGGGGGGAATGTGCATGGCCAGGTCCCGGGTGTACATGAGGTTTTCCCAGTCGTGGTTGTGGGAGGCGTCGATGGCCACGGAGGTCCAGCCTCCGGCGATGGCTTCGGGAACCGTCTTCAGGGCATCGGTGAGGTCGCCCGGGGACTTGATGGCGAAGTGGTCCATGTGCAGGCAGTACACCACGCCGTCGCCCTGAAGGCTTGAGTAGTGCATGGCCAGGCCCGGGAGGTTCTCGTAGTTTACTCCGGTGTAACCGGCCTCGGATTTGGCCAGCTCCAGCAGCACGAAGCTGTCCGCTTTCTTCGCCGCCCTCAGAAGCCCCAGGGCACTGAGGGGGTTCCTTATGTTGCAGGCCATGACGATCGCTTTGTTCTCCTCGGCCACCAGCGCTATGTCCCGGCCGCTCACCAGGCGCAGCGGCTCCCCGGCAGGGCCCTCTGGACATTAAGGGGCCTGAGTTTCAGGAATCGGTCGTACAGGGAGGTGTCCATTCTCTCTCTCCTTTATGTTATTATTCACCCTGAAGAAATTTCACGGGGTAAATATGCTTGATAGCCAACGGAGGGGAAAAGGCTTGAGGAAGCTTCTCGAAAGAATACTCAGTATCAACAGCGCACCGGTTATAGTGGTTCTGCTGGTTCTGAGATATCTCTTCAGGTTCTCCAGTTTGGTGGCGGTGGACATCATTCAGGGATGTCTCTACCTCCTGGCCCTGGGAACACTGACGGCAACCGTTGGCCTTACCAGATCCCGGGGAGATCTGAAGAGCCGGCCCTGGCAGCTCATACTGAGCCTTCTTTTCCTTGCCGGGCTGGTCCTCACCGTTGTTAACCGGGGAACCGCCGGGAATCTCCATGAATGGACGGCGGCCTGGGTTTCCAACGCCTATCTTGGAGCCATGGCCTTCATCACCATTTCCGGCCACCTGATACTTCTTGCAAGAAGGACATCCCCGGCCCTGGTCCTTCCTTCAAGTTTCATTGTGGTCATTCTGGTGGGAACCGCACTTCTTCTTGCGCCGAGATCAACTGAGCAGGGCGGCATATCCCCGGTGGACGCCCTCTTCACTTCCACCAGCGCCACCTGCGTTACCGGCCTGATAGTGAAGGATACGGAAACCGATTTCACCTTCCAGGGCCAGCTCATCATACTGCTGCTCATACAGGTCGGTGGCCTTGGTCTGATGACCTTTGCCGCGTTCTTCTCACTGACCTTCGGGCAGAATATCGGTCTCAGCGACACAATGAACCTTACTCGAATAATGGACACCGAGTTCGCATCGGACCTGAAGCACATCCTTGTGTCCATTCTTCTCTGGACACTGACCATCGAAGCCGCCGGAGCGGTTCTGCTCTACAACACCTGGTCCGGCCTTGAGACCGGATGGTCCACCGGTGAAACCATCTGGCAGTCCATTTTCCACAGCATCAGCGCATTCTGCAACGCCGGGTTCAGCCTTAACAGCAATAACCTCGAGGGTTTCTCCCACTCACCGGAAACCGGACTCATCATCGGTTCCCTTATCGTTCTGGGCGGCCTGGGATTCATGCTGCTCACCGTCCTGGGGAAATCCTGGCTCAACCGGATAAAAACAGGAAGGAAAAGACCCCTGCCGGTACAGGCAAGGTTCGTTCTGCTCAGCACCGGGATCCTTGTGGCCCTGGCCCTTCTTTTCTTCATCGGAGCTGAGTGGAACAACACCCTGAGGGGAATGACCATTCCACAGAAACTTGGGAACGGCTTCCTTGAGGCGGTTACCCCCCGAACGGCGGGTTTCAACACGGTGCCCACCTCCGAACTGCTGCCCTCGGTGAAGTGGTTCTTCGTAATACTGATGTTCGTGGGGGCTTCCCCCGGGGGAACCGGGGGAGGAGTAAAGACCACGTCCGTGGGTCTTCTGTTCCTTTCACTGAGAAGCCTTCTCCAGAGAAAGAAACAGCCTGAGATCTGGCGGCGGCGTATTCCCGCTTTTGACCTTCAGCGGGCAGGGGCCGTCCTTCTGATGGGAATGGCGACCTTCGGGGTCAGCAGTATGCTTCTGCTCATTACCGAGAACTCAACCGGTCAGTTCCAGGAATCGGACTACATCTTCGAGGCCATGAGCGCCTTTGGAACCGTGGGTCTTTCCACAGGGGTCACTTCGGTGCTGACAACCCCTGGAAGGTGGATAATAATAGTAACCATGTTCATTGGCAGAACGGCCCCGGCAACCCTTGCCGCGGCAACCATAAGGTGCGTACCTCACCGTACAGCTACCCGGAGGACAGGATAACAATAGGGTAGGTTGAATATCATGCAGGAATCACCGAAAAAGATCGCCGTGATAGGCCTTGGCTCCTTCGGAAGCAGCCTTGCGGAAGAACTTGTGAAACAGGGCGCCGAAGTAATGGCCATCGACGCCAAGGAAGAACTCGTGGACAACATCAAGAACACGGTGAACAACGCCATCTGCTTTGACTGCACCAATGAATCCCTCCTCGTGGCCTATGGAATAACGAAGTTCGATCTTGTGGTGGTAGCCATCGGAGAGAACTTCGGAAGCACGGTTACCATCACGGCAATACTCAAGGACAGGAAGGTAAAGGTCTTCAGCAGGGCGAGCAGCGACCGCGAGGAAAAGATACTCAGGGCAATAGGCGCCGATAAGGTCTACCGACCTGAGCACGAGCAGGGAAAATCCCGTGCAAGGGAAATGACCTACACGGGCATAAAGGAGTTCGTCAGGCTGAGGTCAGACATGGAGCTTATAGTGACCAGCCTACCAGAACCATGCTGGGGAAATGATCAGTGAACTGGATATCCGCAGGGTACACGGGGTAAATATCGCCTTCTTCGGGAAAAACTGCCCGATGGAAACTATGAGTACAGGATACCGAATCCCGACGACATACTTGAGCAGGACGACCTTCTATGGCTCATAGGTACCAACAGGAACATGAAGCGGATTCACGAGAACAAGCCCTAGAGCAGCTCCAGCAGTCCGGTGGATTTCAGGGCCACCGATCTTTCGGAGTTTATCTTCACGAACAGTTTCAGGGCAGTTTCCGAGGCGGGGTGTTTCTTGCAGATGGATTTCACCAGGGCGGCCATCGCCCTGGGCAGCTCGGAGGATTCGGCGATGAAGCTCTGGAGGCTCAGTCCCTCGCTGAGGTCGTATTGCAGGGGTTCAAGGGCGGGATACTTCTTCCGTATCTTTTCCACGTAAACAGGCATCAGGCTCCTGCTCTGGGGCCAGACGGGACCGATGCTCTCAAGCCAGGCGTTCACCGAGGCAAGTATCAGGTTGATCTCCCCTATCCCCAGAGCGGATGGTTCCGCAACCGGGCCGTCAAAGAACTCCGCCAGCCCAGACCCCTCCGGTGACTTGAGGAACTGAATGAGTTCTCTGCCCGCTATGGTCCTGCCGGGAAGGAACCCCTTCGATATCTTTCCCTCGCAGATGGGTATAAGGGATATGCCGCCGTTAACATGGAGGCTTATCATGCCGGATTCCCCGGACTTCTTCAGGGACTTGAGTAGCTGAACCAGTTCACCGCTGGAGTTGTCCAGTTCGGTGAGGACAGGCTCTTCGGTGAGGTATTTTATCACCGGGCCAAGGGCCCGTTCATCCAGGAAGTGCAGGGAAAGGTACAGTTCCCTCTTGTCATTCCTTATCATGCTGAGAAAAGAGGCGGAATCAAGGCAGTCGCTTCCGGAGATGTAGTAGGGCTTGCCCTGCCTGAAGATCAGCCTTGTGAATATCCCGTTCCCGTCGGAAACGGACCAGTAGCAGTCCTTCCTGAAGTCCCTGAGTTCAGTTCCCCCTCTGACCAGGGCATCGAGGTTCAGGAAGTGAACCGGCACTCTGTCAAAAAAACTTCTTATGTATGGAAGATCAACTGAGGTATCAGCGTACAAGCCTTGCTATCCTTCCGATCTTGGGCAGACCCTCGCCTGGCTGCCATGACCAGTATGTAACCATTGCCTGTCCCTTGACAAGCTGGAGGTCCAGGGGCCCCATATTCTGCTGTCGCTGGAATGATCGCGGTTGTCCCCCATCATGAAGGCACTTCCTTCGGGAACAATATACACCCAGTTGCCGTTACCATCCCGGACCGTGCCGACCCGTATCTCATCAAAGGCGAGATCCGCCACGGCCCTGTATGCGTAAAGGTCCGCCACTGAATCGGGCCAGCGTTCGTCTATGATGCTGGAATTGATGTTGTCCTGGTGGGCAAGGGCCCAGGGAGAGGGGACTCCGTTAACATAAAGGGTGTCGTTGCTTACCCTTACGGAATCACCCCCAAGGGCCACCACCCGTTTTATGAAGGTAACCTCCTCGTTGGCGGGATACCTGAAAACAATGCTCTCCCCAAGCTCCACAGACCCCGTGGCTGGCATGAGGAGCCATCGGTGATCCCCCCTGAAGTTGTGCAGCAGGGGTGCCATCCGGTCGGAGAAGGGTATCTGCTGACCGTTCTCTGACTTCAGAACAAGCAGATGATCCCCAACGGGAAGGGTGGGAGCCATGCTGGGTGTGGGAATCCTGTAGGCTTCTATGACATATGGTCGGAGAAAACCGAAAAAGACCAGCAGTGCCAGGGCAAGCTGCAGAAACCAGTTGCCGTACTTTTCTACCTTCGGGTTCAAGTTTCCTCCTGTGTATGATGGTGAAAGCGATAATGGCCAACGGAGGGGCAATCGTCAACCAGCTATTGACAGGGAGGGCACGATCCAGCAAAGTTTCATTGTTTAAAACTCACTGTCACAGGAAAGGATATCCATGGATCTCATCACCGCCATCACCGACTTTTCCCCGGGATCGATACCCATTGGAAGAATAGGTCTCTTTGCACTTGGAATACTGGTCTCCCTGGCTCTGCGAAAACTGGTCTGCGCCCTTCTGAAGAGACCCAGGAAGAGAACGGAGAACTTCCTGACGGCACTCCTTTACGGGCTGGCGGGACCAATGGCGTTCCTTGTGGTTTTCACCGGCTTCTACTATTCCCTTCTCATACTGAACCTCCACGGCACGGTGAATCACGTGGCCATGATCATCATACAGCTCCTCCTCACGTTCACCGCCATAAGGGTGCTTTACGTGGTGGTAGACGATGTGGCAAGACAGATGGGCTCCCTCGCCGACGAGACCGAATCGAAACTGGACGACCAGCTGATACCCGTTCTAAGAAAACTGGCCAAGGTGGTTATCGCCGCGGTGGCCATAGTGTTCTTCATGCAGCTCAAGGGCTATCCCGTTACCGGAATAGTTGCCGGTCTGGGCATAGGCGGCCTGGCCTTCGCCTTCGCCGCCCAGGATTCCATTGCGGGTATCTTCGCCTCGGTGGCCCTGTTCCTTGACAGGCCCTTCATGGTGGGCGACTTCATAGAGGTTGGAAGTGTGGTTGGAACGGTGGAGGAGATAGGCCTCCGCTCAACAAGGATAAGGACCCTGGGGAAGACCCTTGTCGCCATACCCAACAAGGAGATCGTCGATTCAACCATCGACAACCTCTCGAAAAGACCCCTTCGCCGGTGCAGCATTTCCATAGGCGTTACCTACGATTCCACAGCGGAACAGATGGAAAAACTGGTGGATAGCCTTCGGCAGATGCTTGTGGACGACGAAATGTCCGAGCACGAGAACTCCTATGTCCACTTCAACACCTTCGGGGACTCCTCTCTGAACGTGGACATGATCTTCTTCATAAAGACCACCGATTACGCCGAGTTCCTCCAGGCGAGACAGAACCTGAACATCAGGATAATGCACATCGTACAGGACCTGGGCCTGGACTTCGCCTTCCCTTCAACCACGGTCTATCTGGAAAAGTAGTGGAAGGCCACAGGCAGCGGCTGCGTGAGAGGTATGTAAGGGCCGGCATAAGGGGCTTCACCGAAAGGGAGGTCCTGGAGCTGGTCCTCACCTACGCCCTTCCCAGGAGGGACACCAGGGATATCTCCCAGGACCTCCTGAAAAGCTTCGGGAGCCTCAGGAACGTTCTCAGACAGCCGCCTTCCTCCCTTACGAAGGTAAAGGGGGTCGGCCAGGCAGCCGCGGTTCTCCTCTCCCTTCTGCAGCAGGTGGTATCCCTGGCGGAGTTTCCCGGAAAGAAGATCACAATTACCGGCCCGGAACAGGTGGCCGACTATCTCAGACAGCGGCTGGGATCACTCAGGAGGGAAAGGTTCAGCGCCCTTCTTCTTAACTCCTCCAACGAACTCATCGCCGAGGTGGACCTCGAGTTCGGAACGGTGAACCGCACCCAGGTCTATCCCAGGAACCTGGTGGAAAAGGTGATAGCCCACAGCGCCTCCGGGGTGATACTGGTTCACAACCACCCCGGAGGCCGGCTGGAACCAAGCAGGGAGGACATCGCCCTCACCAGGAAGCTTGCCAAACTTGGCGAGGAAATGGATTTCCGGGTCCTCGACCACTTCATAGTTACCGACGAGGCGGTCCGGGCCATTGGAAATCAGCAGGGCTGAGAACACCCGTCCGGCGGGCACCACCTTCACCCAGGTACAGGAAGACATCGGCCAGACCCCGGAGTGGTTACGCTGAAACACACCGATTAAGGTCGGGAAGGCTAAAGGGAGAGTTCATCGAAGCTCAGGGTACCCAACGCCCCGGTTGCGCCGTCAACATACCAGAGGGTCCCCCCGGAGCACCTGGGTTTCGTTTCGATCACCCCGGGAGTCGAGGTTACCCTGATGGGGTTCTCCCCGGGTCTTACGAACCAGAGGTCTGCCCCGGTGAGCCAGTGGCCGTCGTCGGTGGACACACAGTAGAATAGCCCTCTGAGCCCGGGGCACCAGCAGGGCTGTTCGCCGTTTCCCACCACCATCAGTGAGCCGTCGGCGGGGAGATAGACTATCTCGCCGGTGAGGGTGGGAGCGATGACATGGCCTCCGGGGGTAACCAGGGGGCATAGAACCTGTAGCCCTGCACCACCCTTTCCCCTCCTGTATCCAGGCAGAGTATCCTCAGCATGTCGTTCATGTCGGTATATGCGGCTGTCCCGCTCTCGACGCTCACATGGAAGGCTGGAACCCCTTCGCTGATAACATCCTTCCACCTGTAGAGGGAACCATTCTTCGTGTACCAGAGATCCCCGGCAGAATCCAGCCAGGGAGCCCCGGTCCTGCCAGGGGACACCACGGAGGTTTCACCGGTGAGGATGTCCGTTTCCAGAAGCCCCCGGGACGAGGAAACGCAGTATATCCTCAACTCGCCAAAGGCAATGTAGCTGAACCTCTCACCGGGCTCCGCCTCAAGGGTGAAGACCATTTCACCACCCTGGGAAACCACGGACAGTGAAGAACCGCCATCAACCGCCATGGCCGCAAGTCCGCCGGAGGCGGCAAGGCTTTGTATACCGGTTATAACGGCGAGAAGATGCAGACCCATAAGAAAACCTCCCCCGGGAGTTGATTATAATAAAGACACTGTAAGGCAATACACCAATCCAGGAGATGAAGATGAACCCTTCAAGAAACACCCTGTTCCTTTCCATGTGCCTTCTGATCCTTGCCTCCTGTTCCACCAAGGAGGCACCGCCGAATGTGCTCCTCCTGATAATCGACACAGTGAACGCGAAGCACCTTGGCTGCTATGGTTACGAAAGGAACACCTCCCCCTTCATCGACAGTCTGGCATCCTCTGGAATAAGGTACGCCAACTGCCAGGCCCAGGCCCCCTGGACCCTGCCGGGAACAGCCACCATACTCACCGGCCTCACCGAGAGAAGCCACGGCTGCAGCAGGTATGGCGGTGTCTCCCATGGTCTCGATCCCGAGGTCCCCACACTGGCTTCCATCCTGGGTTCCAGGGGATACACCACCGCCACATTCGTGAACAACGGATATCTGGGCCCTGACTTCGGGCTGGACAGGGGTTACGGAAGCTACTGGATGGGAAAGGACAGCATTGACTATGCCCATGTCACCATGGATTCCGCAATGCACTTCCTTGACACCCTGGCCACAGGAAGGCCCTTCTATCTGAAACTTCACCTCATAGACCCCCACCTGCCCTATGATCCCCCGGCCCCCTTCGACACACTTTTCAAGTCAACGGGAACCGCCGGTTACACCGTCTGGCCGTCCTCCTCGGAGCTCTGGAGCCGCCAGGCGGTTATAGACCACATGAGGGCCATGTACGACTCCGAACTCCGATGGACCGACAGCCAGCTAGAAAGGCTTTTCAGCACCTCCGTGACAAAGGGCTGGTTGAGAACACATTGATAGTCCTGGTTGCGGACCACGGCGAGGAGTTCATGGAACACGGGGACTGGGGCCACTCCCACAACCTCTATCAGCAGGCCCTCCATGTACCCCTCATCATCACCGGCCCCGGTCTGGGAACCGGAGTGGTGGAACACAGGAACGCAGGGCAGTTCGATGTGCTTCCCACCATTCTCGACTATCTCGGTATACCGGCTCCCGAGCACACCGAGGGGATAAGTCTTCTGGGGGAGATACCGGAGAACAGGATCATCCCCTCAAGCGGAGTTCTGGCAGACACCGCATCCGCCTCGGTTCTCTCCGGGTCCATCAAGGTTCTCTGGTACGTGGAACCGGACTCAGCGGAAACCTACGACCTGGCGTCGGACCCTGAAGAAACCGAAGCCCTCCCGCTGGACAGCCTTCTCTTCGAGGCTGTAACCGACTACTGGGCCTGGCCGTGCATATGCACCCCCACCGCCTTTGAAGAAAAGGTGATCGAGCAAAAAAGACTGGAGAGTCTGGGCTACATCAGATAGGATTCCATTCAAAATGTCCGACATCACCCTTTCAGGTGGGTGAACATACCTGTATGTCGCCGCCTTCCGGGCAGCTATGATCTACTCTGTGAGAGCTCGGCCCATTGCTGCCTTTGTTCCGGCCTGTGGGCATGCCAGTTACCCCTCTGGTCACGGCCGAGCTTAAGGCATTTGAGGAACAGTTCCCCGGTCCCCGCCTCTTTGTAAGACTCCTCCAGCTCTTTCATGGAGTAACTGAACTCATATGTCTCGACCTGTGGATTCCCCGTTTCCGGAAATGAGAGGACCATGAAGGTTCCCCCGGAGGGAAGTGTTCCCCCGCCAACTGAGCCCGGGTTTATGATAAGGCCGCCGGGACGCCTAATCACCAGGGGTGTGTGTGTGAACCCGCAGGCGAGGATATCCGCCCCGGACCTGTTCAGAATGGCGTCGTATACCTCTGCCGGGGCATTCTCAGGAAGGCCCTGGGACTGTCTGCCGGGCAGGCCGTGAACGCAGTGGAAGGTCCGCTTGCCCACCTGGAACCTCAGTTCCTCGGGAAGACCCTTGAGCCACTTCCTTCCCGGAGGGATATGCTCTCCAGGTCCACTGAAAGAACTCCGCCGCCAGGTTCCTCCAGTGGGGGTTAAGGTACTCCTCGCCGGTTGTGTCCCTCCGCCTGGCCGCAGCCCTGTCGCAGTTGCCCTGGACACAGTCTGTTCCGCTGTCCCTGAGAAGCTCTATGACACCTTCGGGGTCGGGACCGTAGTGGACCAGGTCCCCAGGCATACGGTTGTTTCCACCCCTATGGAGCCGATCCTTTCAAGGGCCGCCCTGAGAGCTGGCAGGTTGCCGTGTATATCGGAAAGAAAGCTATTCGCAAATCATCGTTCCTCTCTGTTCTGTTTCAGCTGGGAATATACAAGGTGCCGGAGGAGACTACCGGAAGAGGAACCTGTCGGAAATCCCCTGAAGGGGTCGCCACCGCTCCGGGGGGGTGTATGAGAGTCTGGCCAGTTCTTCCCCGGAGCCGCTTTTCACCAGTTCCCTCACATGGCTTCCCCCTGCGAGGATGTCGATGGGCATTTTGTCGTATTCGTACTCGTAGGGGGAGGATTCCAGCGGGTCTGGACAAGGGTGAAGCAGTATTCCAGTATTCCCAGGGCTGCCAGAAAGGGTCTGAAGGCTTGGGGATCCGTTATGTGTATTTCCGCCCCGCCGCACTTGTACCCGCTGTGCTTGTTGAAGGTGGGAATGAAGAAATGGGGTCTGAGAACCGCTCCCTGCACATACCTGGAGCCGTTCAACCGGTTGCAGAGCCTCCAGGGGTCTACCCAGGGCGCACCGAATACCTGGAAGGGTCTGGTGGTTCCCCTGCCCTCTGACAGGTTGGTGGCCTCAAGGAGGCACATGCCGGGATAAACCAATGCGGTTTCCCTTGTCGGCATGTTCGGGGAGGGCATGACCCATGGGGGGGGGGTTGGGAAGGCTGAACACCTTCGGCCGGGGGATCCCGTCGAAGTCGGCGAAGAACAAGGCCAGTTCCCCGGTGGATAATCCGTGTCGCACTGGAATGGGATACATTCCCACGAAGGATGAAAAGGCCGTGTCCAGTACAGGGCCCTCCACCAGCCTGTTCCCCAGGGGGTTGGGGCGGTCGGTCACCGCCACCGGTATGTCAAGCTCAGCACACCTGCGCATGGTGAGGGCCATGGAGTAGATGTATGTGTAGTAGCGGCTGCCAACATCCACAAGGTCGATAAGCACCCCGTCCGCCCCGGACAGCATGGAGTCTGTGGGCACCCGGGTGTTCCCGTAGAGGCTGTACACTGGAACGCCGTATTCCGGATGGGTGTACCCCTCCCATTCTATCATATTGTCCTGGGTCTCTCCCCAGAAACCGTGCTGGGGGCCCATTACTCCGTGAAGCACACCCCATTGGTGCAGTTCATCAAGGGTGGACCTGAACCGGTGATCCACGGCGGCGTAGTGTGACAGGAGACATATCTTTTCCAGGGAAGGTTTTCCCGGGTGAGTATTTCGTTATTTTCCATGGACGAAGAATATGAAAGGCGCAGTTTTTCCGCAATGGATGAAAGGAGCAGGGAGTGAACGTTTTCAGCCAGACCTTCGACGCTGTAAAGACCAGCTGGGGCATTCTCATGGCGGATAAGGAGCTGATAATCTTCCCGGCCTGTCGGGAATACTGTGCCTCCTCGTGAGCGCCAGCTTCTTCTTCCCGATTTCCGCCTCGGGGCAGCCTGTTGAAGAACTCTACGAAACGAACCGCGCCGGCTTCCTGGTTCTGACATTCCTTTTCTACTTCGCCAACTACTTCCTGATAACCTTCTTCAACTGCGCCGTCATAGCCTGCGCGGAGATACGGATGGCAGGGGGGAACCCCACGCTGGCCGATGGCTTCAGGGCCTCCTTCGCCGTAACCAGCTACATAGCCATGTGGGCCATGGTGGAGGCCACAGTGGGGCTGATCCTCAGAATGTTCCGGGGCAAGGGGCGAAGAAGCCTGATAACAGGTTCCCTGGGAACCATGTGGACCATGGCGGCATTCTTCGTTCCCCCGAGGATGGTCATCGACAGGATCGACCCATTCACAGCGCTGAAAAGTGCCTGGAAGGATCTGAAGGGGAACTGGGGTCACCAGCTTGTGGGGGTGTAAGCTTCGGGCTGCTGGGGTTCCTGGCTGCCCTTCCCGCCCTTGCCCTTCTCTTCTCATCCGGTTTCCAGAGCCCCGGCGCACTGATAGCCGCCGGTGTCTGGCTGCTTCTTGCAACCCTGATCATATCAACCCTGAGGCCGTTTTTCAGGCCTCCCTGTATCTCAGGATCAGGGGCTGAGTTCAGCGGAAGGGTATGACGTCTCCCTGGTTCAGGAAAACGGTTCCCGGATGGATCACGTCGGCCTCGGCGGCTATCTCCCCGGCGAACCAGGGCTTCATGTGGAACACATAGACGGGGATGTCCGGGCTGTTCAGCTTACGCAGTTCATCGGCGGCCAGGGAAGGGGACAGATGGTCCGACGCCAGGGCGATGCTTCTGCTGGAATCGGGGAAGGAAACCTCGATGAAGACACCGGAGGGGGTGCCCTCGGCCCTGGCCCTCTTCCAGATGGTGTCCGTGGGCCCGGTGTCCCCTGAATAGACCATCAGCCCGCCGTCGGCCCTGAAAGGAAGCCCCTGGCCCCTGCGGGATGGTTCACAGGAACCGCCATGGCCTCCACCCCCCCTGGAAGCTCCACCCACACTTCGTCGGGAAGCACCCTGTATTCGAGAAGCGGGGCGCCGGCGGTTTCGATCTTGGTGAAGTCCGGCCAGATAAGGCCGTTCATGTAGTGGGTCTTTACTATGGAAATGCAGGCTTCGCTTCCCATGACCACCAGGGGACGGTTCCTCGTGTGAACCATGGAATCCAGTATGAAGCCCAGATCGAGTATGTGGTCGAGGTGGGCGTGGGTCAGGATCACCGCGTCCACTTCATTAAGTTCCTCCGGTGGTATGAAGGAGGCGCTGCCTGCGTCGATGAGCACCCTGGGGCCAAGCCTCATGCAAACGATGCGGTCAACGGCGTTCTTTGAACCGGCGGCACCGGTAACCTCAATGTACATATACGACACTCCTCATTTTACCACCCTGGGAAGCAGCGGGCTTATCCCGGTTACCACCTCATAGTTTATTGTATTCATCCACCCGGCCATGAGTTCGGCGGATATCTCCTCGTCGCCGGACCTTCCAAGGAGCACAACCTCGTCCTCGAGTTTTACCCCGGGTATGTCGGTGACATCCACCATGCACAGGTTCATGCAGATCCTTCCCAGGACCGGAGCCCGCCTGCCCTTCACCAGAACCCAGCCTGTGTTGCCCAGGGACCTTCTGTATCCGTCGGCGTAGCCCACGGGCAGGACTGCTATACGTGTGGTCCGGGTGGTGCGGCAGGTGCAGCCGTAGCCTACGAAGCTTCCCCGGGGAACATCCTTCAGCTGAACCGCCCGGGTCTTCCAGGAGAGCACCGGCGCGAGGTCAGGCATGCGAACACCCATGGATTCAGCGGAAAGACGGGTTTCCCTTGAGGGCCACAGTCCGTAGAGGCCGATCCCCGTTCTAAGCATGGAAAAGTGTGTCTTTGAGAAAAGAATGGCAGCGGCGGTGCAGGCAGTGTGTATCACCGGGGGTCTGATACCGTTCCCGCCCAGGTATCCAGAACCTCCTGGAACCTGCTGAGCTGACTGCCTGCGTACTGGTGGTCGAGTGTATCCTCGATGTTGGCGAAGTGGGTGTAAACCCCCTCGAGCACCGTTCCGGGAATGTCCGTAAGCCGACCGGCAAGGGCAGTGGCGTCTTCGGGAAGGACTCCCTGGCGCCATGTTCCCGTTTCCACCTTCATGTGAACTATCAGTTCTTTTCAGAAGGGGGAAGCGAAGAAATGGCGGTGGCGGTCTCGAAGTTGCACACCATGATCCGGAGGTGGGCCTCTCTGGCCTCGGACAGCCTTGCCAGGGGAACATGCCCCAACAGAAGCACAGGCCTGTTCTCCCCCAGGGCCCTTATCTCGAGGCCCTCTTCAAGGGAATTCACCGCAAGCCAGCCTGCTGAGGGAAGCAGGGGAAGCATCTCACTCACTCCGTGGCCGTAGGCATTGCTTTTCACCACTGCGCAGTGAATACCTCGGAAGCCGTGGCCTCTTCTTATTTCCGCCAGGTTGCGGTCCGGCGACCCGGCGCTGAGTTCCACCCATACCAGACTGCTCATGCAGGTAGAATACGCCAATAAAACCAGTTATGCAAGGAACCCTCCGGTGTGGTTATATTGACCGAAATTGAATGGAGGAAAACATGACCACCGTAAGATTTCTGCAGGCGGACAGCATGACCGGGGAAGGCTTCCAGGAACTTCTCTCCCCATTTAAACCGGTGTCACCGGAGGGCAGCCGGGAGATGGTGGCTGTAAAACTGCACCCGGCGAGGAGGGGAACGGCTCCTTTGTTTCTCCGGGCTCGTGGGATGGTGCTGGATGCCCTTGACTTCCGGAAAGACGCACCTTCCTCACCGACACAACGGTCCTCTACGGCGGCAGGCGTATGTGCGCCCCGGATTATGTTGCCCTTGCCCACGCCCACGGCTTCGGCATGCCGGATTTTCCCCCATTCATCGTTGCCGACGGCCTTACGGGTACCGAGGAACACAGGGTCAAGCTGCCCGGACACTGCGAAACAGGTACCGCAAGGCTTGCGGGGATCCTGGCCAGAACCGGCAAGGCGGTCATGATAAGCCACTTCAAGGGACACCTGCTGGCGGGTTTCGGGGGGGCCATCAAACACCTGGGAATGGGCTGGTCCGCCAAGGCGGGAAAACTCTACCAGCACTCATCGGTACTTCCCTCGATAAAGGCGGATAAATGCACAGGCTGCCGTGCATGCCTTCCTGTCTGCGGTTCCGGGGCAATCACTCACCGTGGGGAAACGGTCTACATAGATCAGAAAGCCTGCACGGGCTGCGGCGAGTGCCTCCAGGTATGCCCTGTGGGGGCCATTGGCATAAGATGGAACCAGGAAGCGGACGCCTTCATGGGTAGAATGACGGAATACGCCCTGGCGGCCACCATGGCGGTGGAGATCCCGGTCTATGTAAACTTCCTCACGAAGATATCACCGGACTGCGACTGCATGAAGAACGAAGGACCACCCATGGTGGCGGACATTGGAGTGCTTGCCTCCACCGACCCAGTTGCCATAGACCAGGCCTCCCTGGACCTTGTCACAGCGGCGGAACCCCTGGGAGACAATGCCCCTGCGGGAAGTGACAAGTTCCTGGGAGTGCGCCGGGACCGGGACGGCTCGAAACAGCTGGAAATCGGTGAGAGGATCGGTCTCGGCAAAAGGGAATACCGTCTGGAAAAGGTGGTTGTTTGACAGGCGGGACAAAAGCCGCGGTCCTCATGACCGCGGCTGCCCTTTTTCTTTCCCTTGTACCCCTGGCGGTTCAGCTGGTGCCCGGGGACTCAGGAATAACCACCAGCCAGAAGCTGGTCGCAAGGGGTTCAGTGGCGGCCCTGGTAACCCTTGTGCTTCTGCGAAGAAGGGGAATATCCCTCTTGTCCCACCGTCCGCCGCTTCTTTTTCTGAGAAGCGCCCTGGGGACCCTGGGAATGGTCTGCTACTTCTACGCCCTGGAACACCTTCCCATGTCAAACACTGTCACCATGAACAAGCTCAGCCCCTTTTTCGTTATCCTTTTCTCGTGGATCTTTCTCGGCGAAAGGCTCAGGCCGGTACAGGTACTGGCAATGATCACAGCCTTTTCCGGGGTTGCCCTGGTGGCGGGACCCGGGAGCATGACACTGTCAACGGCGGTGCTCCTGGCCCTTGCTTCGGCGGTCTTCGCCGGGGCGGCCTACACCACCCTCAGGGCCCTGAGGAGATACGACTCTCCTCTGCTGATAGTATTCTGGTTCAGCCTGTTCTCTGTTGCTGTGTTCCTGCCTCCCGCCATATCAAAAGGGACCGTCCCCGGCTGGAACGCCCTTCTTCCCCTGGCGGGGATAGGGGTGGCGGGGGTTACCGGACAAATCCTCATGACCGCCGCCTACAGATACGCCGAGGGGGGCAAAGTTGCTGTCTACGGCTACCTCAGCGTGGTTTTTGCCATTCTGTGGCAGGTTGCGGTTTTGGAGAAATGCCCCCCGCAGCGGTGCTGGCCGGAGCTGTTCTGGTGATGGCGGGGGGCTTCATCAACTACAGGTTCGCCTAGCGGATCAGCACCGCCCTGGCTGCGGACACGGAACCACCGCGATGGAACCTCACATAGTAAACGCCGTCGGACACATCCCCGCCGGGGGTCCATTCCATGAGCCCGGAGGCATCTGAACCGCCGCTGTGGACCAGCCTTCCAGCGGAATCGTAAACGCTGAACACCGTTTCCGGCTCACCGGCGAAGACCATGGAGCTACTGAAGGGATTGCCGCTGACCATACCGGGAACCGAAGGGGATGATGAACCCCCCTCTACACCGGTGGAGTTCACCGTGTAACCGTTGAACCATGTTCCAGGGGCGTACTGCGGATGGGCGGACACCCTGCCGGAGGAATCCTCAGCCTTATGTAGTAGTCCACGAAGTCGCCGTTGGACTGACCGGGGATCGCCGCGGTGTAGTTGCCGGAACCGGCGGATGTCATGGTGACCTGTGAGAAGGACCCGGAGTTGACCCTGTAGTAAACCTTTGCTGAAACCAGGGAGTTGGCGGGGTTTGGCCTTATGAATGCGGTTATCTCAACCGGGAAGCCGGACTGCTCCGGAGCCACCGGGGTGTGGAGGACCTCCAGCATGTATCTGTCAATGACATTCCTGCTTCTGCAGTGGAGGGCATCGGTGTTCTCAAAGCCGGAGTAGTAAACCGGCGTGATGTTGTACCCGGGGATGGCTTCGTTGAAGGCCAGTTCCGCGGCGGAATCGTTACCGGTGTTCCACACCGGCATGTAGTAGGTGTCGTTGTGAAGAAGGCCGTTCACATAGCCCTCGGTGCCGCTGGAGAAAACCCTGTAGACATTCCATGGATAACCGTACTGGCAGTTGGTTTCCGCTATGAGGTCCGCGGCGGCTTCCAGGGCGGCGTAGTCTCCATGGGAAGGGGGCACCTGAAGGACCATTACGCGGTCGGGGCTGAGCATTTTCGCCCAGCAGTCGATGTGGTTGATGTAGCTGCTCTGGGGGTCGTCGTAAACCCTGTACTCGGAAACTCCCAGGTACTCCTCCATCTGCGAGTGCACCCAGGCAACCTGATTACCGTTGTCGTTGTACACCTCGTCCTGGGACATGGACTCGCCGAGACCCCCGGACATGTAGTTCCCTCCGGTATGAACGATGGAGGATGTATAGACCGGAATACCCCACTGGTCGCCTATTACCTGGGGTATGAGATCGTCGAGGGGCCGGGGTCTGTTATAGGAATAGTTGAAGATGCCCTGGGTTCCGTCGGGAAGGGTGATGAACCAGGGTCCGTAGTCCCTTACCCAGATGGAGTTGGTCGGGGCCACGATGAAATCGGTGTTGTCCATGTTGACCCCGGCGGAGGTCAGGGATGACTGGGCCGAAGCATGCTGGGAGGATGAAACGATTACCCATAGTTCCCCGCTGTTGGAAACGTCGATGAGAAAATCGTAGGGAACGCCCAGCGGCCAGCGGACCATTACTCCGGTTGACGGTTCGAACTCGGCGGGGTTCCGTACCCCGGAAGGAGGAGGGTCGGACCTCTCCAGGTATGTGCCGATCTCCCCTGCCCTGGTAAGCTCCTCTTCGGTGAAACCGATGGGGAGGAGCTCCTCGGTTCCGCACAGGGATAACTCAGCCCCGGCGGCCAGTGCCGCTGAAGCCATCACAGCGATCAAAACAGCTGAAATTCTCATCTGGTTTCCTTCATTCTTCTGTGGCGGGGGAAAAGTATATTACATTAACAATTTCAACAGAACTGGAGTTCCAAATATGGAGAAACATATAGTGTTCAGCCTTACGGCAACAGTGCTGTGGGGTTTCTGGGCAATTCTCGTGAAAATATCCTCAACCCGAATGGGCCACTGGCCCTCCATTCTGATCTATACCCTCTTCTCAGTGGTGACCGTGGCCCTTCTTTTCATGGGACTGGGGCAGAACCTCCGGTCGGTGGACGCCACCGGGGTGCTGATAGCCGGAGGGGCCGGCATACTGGGCGGCCTTGCCTTATTTTCTTCCAGAAAGCCGTTGCCTGCGGCCCGGTGAGCACCTCAACGGCTCTTTCCGCCCTCTATCCGGTCCTGGCGGTGGTTTTCGGGATCTTCGTCCTGAAGGAAAACCCCTCGGTAACCAATCTGGTGGGGATCATGCTCGCGTTAGCCGGGGGAATACTCATCTCAATTTGATATTCGGTCTTTTCCGTTGTATTTTACCAGAGTATTCTCGAATTTCAAACCTTAAAGAAGGGTAATTCCAAATGGCTGTTCCATTCCTGGACCTGAAAGCCCAGTACCATGAGATCAAGAACGAGGTCAAGCCCGAAATAGAAGAGGTCATGGAAACCTGCTACTATGTCCTTGGCCCGAAAGTAAGGAACTTCGAGGAGAAATTCGCAGATATCTGTTCCGCCAGGCACTGCATAGCCCTTTCCAGCGGCACGGCGGCGGTCCACGGAATGATATGGGCGGCGGACCTCCCGGCGGGGAGCGGCCTGATAACACCTCCCAATACCTTCACCGCAACCGCCGAGGGGATCGTCCTGGCGGGTCATGTTCCCGTATTCGTGGACGCCGAGGCCGAAACATGGAACCTTTCCCCGGAAGCAACCGCCGAGTTCCTTGAGTCCTGCTCTTCCTCGGGGAAACCGGTGGACCCGAAAACCGGTGCGGTGATAAGGGGAATAGTGGGGGTGGACCTCTACGGCCATGCCGCGGATTATCAGGCCCTTCAGACCATAGCCGACGATTACGGGCTCTTCCTTTTTGAGGACGCCGCCCAGTCACACGACGGCTCAAGGGGAGGCAAGTCCACGGGAAGCTTCGGAAATGCAGCCAGTTTCAGCTTCTACCCCGGTAAGAACATGGGAGCCTGGGGAGAAGGCGGCGCGGTAACCACATGCGACGACGCCCTTGCTGAAAGGATGAGGAGCCTCCGCGACCACGGCTCCAGCGAAAAGTACTACTACAGGGCAATAGGGCACAACTACCGGATGAGCGCCTTCCAGGGAGCCGTACTGGGTGTAAAGACGAAGTACATACACCGCTGGAACGACCAGCGCATAAATGCCGCGGCCAGGTATTCCGAACTGCTTAAGGACCTTCCCCTTAAGCTGCCTGTAACCTCCGGGGATACCAGGCATGTCTTCCACCTCTACGCCGTTCACACTCCTGTCCGCGACGAACTGAGAAGCTATCTGGCCTCCAGGGATATCGGCGCTGGTCTCCACTACCCCGAACCCCTCCACACACAGAAGGCCTACGAGTACCTGGGATACTCCAGGGGAGATTTCCCCCTTTGCGAAAAGAACGCCATGGAAAACCTCACACTGCCCATGTTCCCCACGATCACCCCGGATCAGCAGCAGGAGGTAGCCAGGGCCATCGAGGACTTCTTCAGAAAGGGTTAACTTGCCTACAGCAAGGGTCTTGACGCTGAACAAAAGGTATTATGCCGCAGGGGTTGTCATTGACCTGGCAACGGTGGCGGTTTCCCTGCTTCTGGCGGTGTTCCTTCGTTTCGGACATTTGTGGGCCTTTCCCCTTTCCGAGTACATGGGAACCGGAGCCTTTTTCTTTCTGGGCTGCTACACCACTTCGGTGGTGGAGAACCTCTATTCCGTGCGAACCACCCTCAACAGGCCGATGCTTCTCTACCGCACCATGCGGATGGTGTTCATCGTAACCGGCGCTTTCATGCTGGTGGTCTTTCTTTTCAACGGTGCAAGATACGTGTTCATAGACAGCAGGTTCGTTCTGGTGTTCAACATGTTCATCTTCATGCTTCTCACCCTCATGAACAGGCTCTTCCTTCTTCCCTCGCTCTTCGAGGCCTTCTACGGCGGCAAACGAAGCAGCAGGTCCAATCTGCTCATCGCGGGTAATCCCTCAAAGAACAGAAAGATATCCGCCCTGCTCAGGAAGTCGAAGATATACGCCACCGGGGAGCGGGTACTTCAGTGGCCCGACCCCCTTCCGGATTCCCCGGAGGGAATAACCTCGGCGGTAATGGAACAGATGGAGGAAAGGAAATGCCGGGGCGTAATACTTCTTTTTGACAAAAGGCACACTGTGAACTGCATCGCCGAAACTTCGGTGATGTTCAACGACCTCCAGGTCCCCTTCGTCATCTATGGGGAGGAGATACTGGACCTGGGCTATTTCGACCCCTGGTTCAGCCTGAACGACTACGGCGCCCTTACCTTCATGAAAAGGGGCCGAAGGCCCGGTGTTGTGACCATGGGCAGGTTCTACGACCTTCTCATTGCCGGGGGATCACTCATCCTCCTTTCCCCTGTGCTGCTCCTCGTTGCCCTTGCGGTGAAGCTCACCAGCCGGGGGCCGGTGCTTTTTCGCCAGGAAAGGGTGGGAAAGAACGGCAAGACCTTCGGCTTCCTTAAGTTCAGGTCAATGAAGGTGGGCGCCAGCAACGCCGAGGAGCACAGGAAGTATTTCAGCGACTATGCGAAGGGAATAAGCGCGGAAACCGACGAAGACGGGGAAACCTACAAGCTGGACCAGTCCTCCAGGATCACCACCGTGGGCAGGCTTATCAGGAAGACCTCACTGGACGAGTTTCCCCAGCTTTTCAATGTTCTGAAGGGGGAAATGGCCATCGTCGGCCCGAGGCCCTGCATTCCCTATGAACTTGAACACTACCGCGGGTGGCAGCGCAGACGGTTCATGGTGCGCCCGGGGCTCACGGGGATATGGCAGGTTTACGGTAGAAGCAGGCTTCCCTTCGACAAGGCCCAGTTCCTGGACTTCCTGTACACCATCGACGCGTCCCACTCACTGGACTTCAGGCTCATCGTAAAAACCGTTCCTGTGGTTCTGTTTGGAAAGGGCGGGTTATAAGCCGGTGTGGCTCACCCAGGTGCGTTCGAGTATCCAGCCTGCCAGAACTCCTTCGTCAAGCCCCTGCTGCATTCTTTCCACGGCGCTGAAGACGTCCTCTCTGAACAGAATGAGGGATGCTTCGGGAATGTCCACCTGAAGGCCCAGAACGGGCCATCCCGCGGCAATGCTGTCAGCCAGAAGGAAGAAAACACCGCCGTAGTGCTTCAGAAGTGAGTCTCCCATGGCAAGGCTTCCCTCCATGCCAACGGTGAGAAGCTCTTCGGTGACCGTTGCCGAATGGACCGGGATACCCCTTGAGACGCAGTCCTCTACGATACCCGCGGAGGCCGCGGAAAGCAGGGAAACAAGCAAAAATGGGAAAAGCTTCACGAAACCTCCGTTATTTTTTTCTTTTCAGGCTTCACAGGGTGCATAATACTAATATGCATACAGGGTGTAAACGGTTTGGGCTTTATGGCCCTTGTTGTATATTCCTCCCATGGCAATTCTATCGGTTTTTCTTGCGGCTGTCTGCGCCCTGGCCGGGACCGGGGCTGTGGACACCGACACATTCTGCTCAGTGGACAGGGAGATAGCTGGTCTCATGGATTCCTGGATCGCCCTTCCACAGGAGGATACCGGCGGTCTTCTCACCGCGGGCATAGCCCTCATGAGGGCAGAAGCCGCATACACATCCGCCGTTTCCATGGACACAGGCGATCTCCCGGAAGAGGTCGCCCGCCGCTGGTCCGGTTACCTTAAGGCCTCGGCGGACTGCATATGTACATTCAGAATGGCCCTTTCCAGCGCCGGGAACCCCGGCACCGAAGATATCCTGATAGCTTCCTTCACCAGGTGGGAAACCAGCGGTGAGGATTTTTTGAACTCAGTTCAATCCACGAGGTAATAATTATGAGTTTTGTGCGCGATGAAGGTACATGGAAAGTCAAAACAGGCCACGCCCGTATGCTCAAGGGCGGGGTCATCATGGATGTGGTCAACGCCGAACAGGCGAAAATTGCTGAAGATGCCGGTGCTGTGGCGGTTATGGCCCTTGAACGTGTCCCGGCGGACATAAGGGCCCAGGGCGGCGTCGCCAGGATGTCCGATCCCGACATGATAAGGGGCATTCAGAAGGCGGTTACCATTCCGGTAATGGCAAAGTGCAGGATCGGGCACTTCGTCGAGGCCCAGGTCCTGGAAGCCCTTGAGATCGATTTCATAGACGAATCCGAGGTCCTCACCCCGGCGGACGAGGCAAACCATGTGAACAAGTGGGATTTCAAGGTCCCCTTCGTCTGCGGAGCAACGGTTCTCGCGGAAGCCCTCCGCCGTATCGCTGAAGGGGCGGCAATGATCAGGACCAAGGGCGAGGCGGGAACAGGCAATGTGATCGAGGCCGTCCGCCACGCCAGATCGGTGCTGGGGGATATCAGGAAACTGCAGGCTACACCCTTCGAGGAGCTCATGTCCCTGTCGAAGAACATGGGTGCCCCCTACGAGCTTGTAAAATATGTCCACGAGAACGGCAGCCTTCCCGTTGTGAACTTCGCAGCCGGTGGTGTGGCCACCCCCGCCGACGCGGCTCTCATGATGCAGCTTGGCGTCGACGGAGTGTTCGTGGGCAGCGGTATCTTCAAGAGCGGGAATCCCTCGGTCCGGGCAAAGGCAATAGTGGAGGCGGTGAGCCAGTTCGACAAACCCGATGTGATCGCCAGGGTAAGCGCAGGTCTGGGCGAAGCCATGGTGGGAATAAACATCTCCGACATCCCGGATAACCAGAAGATGGCCCAGCGGGGCTGGTAGTGAAACCCGTCATCGGTGTTCTTGCCCTTCAGGGCGGAGTTCGCGAGCATGTGAACATGCTGGTTTCCATAGGCTGTGAAACCCGGGAGGTCCGTCTTCCCGGGCATCTTTCCAAAATAGAGGCCCTTCTCATTCCCGGCGGCGAATCCACCGCCCTGATAAAACTCCTCAGGCGCTGGGATCTGGTGGAGCCTGTGAGGGAAATGGTCCTCGATGGACTGCCCGTCTGGGGTACATGCGCCGGTTCCATACTCCTCGCAGGGGATGTAACCGAGAAGGAACACGACGTGATGCAGGACACCCTTAACCTTGCTCCGGTCCGGGCGGTCAGGAACAGCTTCGGCAGGCAGGTTGCCAGTTTCCAGGAAGACCTCACCGTTGAGGGGCTTTCTGAAACATACCCCGGTGTCTTCATAAGGCTCCCCTTCTGATACCCCTGGATCCCGGGGTTCAGGTCCTTTCCTCGGTAAGGAGGGTGCGGTGTTCCTCCGCTACAGGAATGTCTGGCTGGCAAGCTTCCACCCGGAGCTCACCGACGATGCAAGGATACACAGCCTGTTCCTGAGGGAATCCGGAATTGGGTCTTAAACCCGATACGGAATGCAGGGAATGCTTCAGAAGGGGTTTCACCGACTATGTCACCAGGGCGGGGCTCTCCACCGGGAACTACGACGAGTTCATAAGGCTGGTGGACGGAAACCTTGACAGGGACTGCCCGCCCCCAATTGCCGGAGCCGATTCATGGGCGCTTCTCAGAAGGATCTCACTGACGGGTTCCGACATCTTCCTGGAGGAGAAAAGGGATTTCACCAGGAAGATGCTTTCGGTATACCCCGTGATAAAGGACCGGTACATGAACGGTCCGGAACCGGCGAAACGGGCCCTTGGAGCCGCCACCTGGTGCAACCTGCTGGATGTGGGCCAGGGAAGGCCCCTCCCTGAGCCGGAAGAACTGATGAGGATCTTCGATGATCCTCTGGAAATGGACGAAAGGAACGGTTTTCTGGAAGGGCTCCGGGGGGCAGGGACTCTGCTCGTTCTGGGGGACAACGCCGGTGAAACGGTAATGGACAGGTTGTTCCTGGAACTCAGCGGCTTCACTGGAGAGCGGTACTACATGACAAGGGCAGAACCGGTGATGAACGATGCGGTAATGGAGGATGCCCTGGCGGCGGGGCTGGACAGCCAGGCTGCTCTGCTGTCCAGCGGCACGGATTTACCGGCGGTGGTGCCCGACCTCCTCAGCGGAAGGCCCCTTGAAGTTTTCTCGAAAGCTGATATTGTTCTCGCAAAGGGCCAGGGAAACCTGGAGGGTCTTTTCGGCCTCGGCGACCAGAGGGTGTATCATTCATTCGTGGTGAAATGCCCCGTGGTCTCCAGAGCCACCGGCGCGTCCATGGGAAGCGCGGTTTCAGCCGCTTTGCGAAGGGGGAGGAATAGATGCCCATATACGAGTATTTCTGCAGGGAGTGCAACACCATATTCCAGTTTCTCATGAGGGGGACCGCAGCGAAGGTGAGCTGAAGTGCCCCAGGTGTTCCGGGGCGGCCTGAGAAGGGTCATGAGCACCTTCTCCACAACCTCTTCCAGGAGCAGATCCGACGACGACATGGCCGCTGACCTGGCGGACATCGACGAGAACGATCCCAGGTCCATGGCGAAGGCCGTTCGAAAAATGGCCGATGAAATGGGTGAAGACCTGGGCCCCGAGCTGGAACACGCCCTGAACAGGCTCGAGGCCGGGGAAGACCCTGAAAAGATAGAACAGGAGCTCGAGGAAATGGGCTTCGGCGAGGGTGAAATGTCTGGGATGGGCGCCCCGGGCCCCTCCAGGGACCCGGGCCTGTACTGACCGCAGTCAGCTCCCCAGGGATCTCTCCATTTCCAAGGCTGCCTTCTCTCCCGAGAGAAGCATGCCCCCGAAGATCGGTCCCATCCTGTTCCCCCGCCATGGGCGCAAGCGCTCATTCCGCTTACGAACAGCCCCGGATGAACCTCACCTGTATACTCCAGAGTGTGCTTCTCCCCTTCTATCACATTCAGGCTTCGCTCTCCCGGCACGGAAAGTTCCTTTCTGTTCCTTGCGGCGAACTTCGACACAATGAAAGCAGGGTGGCCGGTGGCGTCCAGAACACACTGTGCTTCAGCCATGAGCGGGTCGATGTACATGCCCAGTTTCAGGGCGGGGGTCCAGTTTATGACCACCCCGTTCACCCTGTCCTGAGGGTCCACGCTCACGTCCTCCACGGTGGTGCAGTTAAATATCCTCACGCCGGCGTTGCAGGCCCTTGAAATGAGAGCAGAAGTGGCCTGAACGGAATCCGCCAGATATCCGGCCCCGTTTCCCCGGCGCAGTCTGATTCCGCTCTTCTCGCTATCTCCGCGGCATTCTCCTCTATAACGATGGAGTTGAACATCATTGCTCCCCCACATGCCGCCCCGGGGCGAGGTCCTTTTCGTAGAGATTAACGGAGAATCCCCTTTCCGCAAGGGCAGCCGCAGCCACCAGCCCGGATGGACCTCCTCCGGCCACGGCGGCGTCCGCCTGAAAAGAGCTTATGAGCTTTTCATGATAGTCCCTGGTAATTGCCTGGGATACCTGGTGTTCCATTATGGCACCTCCGGTTCTCACCGGAAAAGGCCGCGGAGTGAAGATCCGATCATTATGATGAGCTTCCCTACGCCGGCATTATCCGGATCAGGTTCTACGGGTGTGTTCTCAGCCGCCTCTGTGGCAGCACCCCGATGGTGAAACGCTAGTTGATTATGCCTTCCCTGACAAGCCTTGCTATGGCTTCGATGTCCGGGGCGAAATACCTGTCGGTATCCATGGGGGAAAAACGCTGGAGACCCTTTCGAAGGTCCTGGAGGTTCCTCCTCCCATTTTCCCCCTGTTCAGGAACCTGTGGGCCTGGACCGCCGCGGCCAGCTCGGTGGCAAGGACATGAACGGTGTTGTGAACTATCTCCCGTGCCTGTCTGGCGGCGGTGGTTCCCATGCTCACATGGTCCTCCTGGGCACCGCTGACGGAGATGCTGTCCACGCTGGCCGGGTGGGCGAGCACCTTGTTCTCGCTAACAAGGGAAGCAGCGGTGTACTGGGCGATCATCAGACCGGAGTTGGTCCCGGGAGACCTGGATAGAAAGGCGGGCAGACCGCTGAGGTCAGGGTTGAGAAGCCTTTCTGTGCGCCTCTCCGAGATGTTTCCCAGCTCGGCAACGGCTATCTTCAGGTGGTCCGCCACAAGGGCAATGGGCTGTCCGTGGAAATTGCCGCCGCTCACCGCCCTGCCGTCCTCCATGAGGAGTGGATTGTCCGTTGCTGCCCTGAGTTCCCTTTCCACAACTTCCCTTATGTAGACAAGGGCATCCCTGGAGGCACCGTGAACCTGGGGTGTGCAGCGGAGGGAATAGGCATCCTGCACCTTGCCGCAGGAGGGATGACTGTGTACGATCTCAGAACCCAGGAGGTGGGTCCGTATCCTCTCAGCGGAGATCCCGGCCCCGGGATGGGGCCTGAGCCCGATCAGTTCCGGATCCAGGGCTGCATCGGTCCCCAGAAGGGCCTCAAGTGTTATGGCCGCGGCGGCATCGGCGGCGGTCATGAGGTTTTCCGCTATCAGCAGGGCCGCTGAGATCACCGCAGTCATGGCCTGTGTCCCGTTGATAAGGGCAAGACCCTCCTTGGCCATGAGTTCCACCGGCTGAATTCCCAGCAGTTCCAGGGCCTCGGAGCCTGTAATGATGTTCCCCTCGGGGTCGAAGCATTCCCCCTCCCCCAGAATGGGCAGGCACATGTGGGCAAGGGGTGCCAGGTCGCCGGAGGCGCCAAGTGAACCCCTGCAGGGAACAACCGGTGTAAAACCGCTGTTGCCCAGCCGGGTAAGGGCATTTACCGTTTCCATCCTAATGCCGCTTCGTCCCATGGCCAGTGAGGTTACCCTCAGGAAGATCATTACCCGGACGATCTCCGGAGGAGGGGCTCTCCGGTGGCGCAGGCGTGGCTCAGAAGGAGGTTCCTCTGGAGCAGTGCCAGTTCATCCCGGGGAATCAGTGTTCCCGCAAGCCTTCCAAACCCGGTGTTGACCCCGTAAATAGGTCTGCCGGAGTCAAGAAGGGAGTTTATCTTCTCCCTTCCAGCGAGGATAGCGGATACCGCCTCTTCACCGATGGTGAACTCGGCTCCGTCGAGCACAGCGGCTACCTGCTCCAGAGAGGTTCCGCGGGGATCTATTTCAACAGAAGGGGACATCATTACCTCCATAATGGTGAGCGCCGACGGCACTGTTTTCATCAGCGGGAAATATACAAGATACCCGGGGATACCTTATCACAATGCCCATGCGTCAAACTGACACATGGGAAGGAAGGGAGGTGTCCGGGTAAATCCATCCTTCCTGCCATGCGGTGCTTTTCTGCCGGTTGCACAGCAAGTTAGTGATGATCATGCCGGGGTCATTTTTAGTGGCATAATCCTTGCTTACAGGATAAACGCCGAATTGTGAAGTGAAGCAAGTCGCATTTGCCAGTATCAGTATTCCTCTTTGAAAGGAGAAAAAAATGGCAGAAGTGAAGGTAAGGCCGCTCTTCGACAGGATCATAATCCGCAGAGAAGAGCCGAAGGATGAGATCAAGGGTGGAATTGTTCTTCCCGACACCGCGAAGGAAAAGCCCCTCGAGGGAACCATCATCGCCGTTGGAAAGGGAAAGCGCAGTGAGAACGGCGAGTTCCTGGCCCCGGTGGTAAAAGAGGGTGACAAGATCCTTATCGGAAAGTATTCGGGCACCGAGGTAAAGGTGAACGGTGAAGAACTGGTCATCATCCGCGAGGATGACATTCTCGCCGTCATAGAACAGTAAGGAGAATTCCATTATGTCAGGTAAGGAAATCAGATTCAACCAGGATGCAAGACACTCCATTCTTTCCGGTGTTGAGCAGCTTTCAAGGGCAGTCAAGGTAACCCTGGGCCCCAAGGGCCGCAATGTGGTCATCGAGAAGAAGTGGGGCAGCCCCACCATAACCAAGGACGGCGTAACCGTTGCCAAGGAGATCGAGCTTCCGGACAAGTTCGAGAACATCGGCGCCCAGCTCATCAAGGAAGTCGCCAGCAAGACCAGCGACGTGGCCGGCGACGGCACCACCACCGCCACGCTACTCGCCGAGGCCATTTATCGCCAGGGTCTTAAGAATGTCACCGCCGGCGCAAGCCCCATGGCCCTCAAGAGGGGTATCGATACCGCCATGGACGCCGTCACCGCCGAGCTCAAGAACCTCAGTCACGAGGTACAGGGCAAGGACGAGATCAGACAGGTTGCGACCATCAGCGCCAACAACGACCATGAGATCGGCGCCATAATAGCCGACGCCATGGAAAAGGTTGGAAAAGACGGCACCATCAGCGTCGAAGAGGCGAAATCCATGACAACCGATCTGGATGTTGTGGAGGGAATGCAGTTCGACCGCGGCTACCTCAGCCCGTATTTCGTAACCGACCCGGAAACCATGGAAGTCGTCCTTGAGAAGCCCTACGTACTCATCTACGAGAAGAAGATAAGCAACGTAAAGGACCTTCTCCCGGTTCTCGAGAAGGTTGCCCAGATGGGCCGTCCCCTTCTGATCATAGCCGAGGACATCGAAGGTGAAGCCCTTGCAACACTGGTGGTGAACAAGGTCAGGGGCATGCTTCAGGTTGCCGCTGTGAAAGCACCCGGTTACGGCGACAGGCGCAAGGCAATGCTCGGGGACATCGCCGTGCTCACAGGCGGTCGTTCCATCACGGAAGACCTGGGCATAAAGCTGGAGAACATCACCGTTGATGATCTCGGCACATGCGGCCTCGCCAAGATCGACAAGGACAACACCACCATCATCGAGGGCAACGGCGCCACCGAAGACATCAAGGGCCGTGTCAGCCAGATCCGCAGGCAGATCGAAGATACCACCAGCGACTACGACCGCGAAAAGCTCCAGGAGAGGCTCGCCAAGCTCGCCGGCGGAGTTGCCCGGATCAATGTCGGAGCCGCCACCGAAACCGAGATGAAGGAGAAAAAGGCCAGGGTGGAAGATGCCCTCCACGCCACCAGGGCCGCCGTTGAAGAGGGGATCGTCCCCGGAGGCGGAACAGCACTCATCCGCTGCGAAGGCGCAGTTGAAAAGCTGGAACTTGAAGGCGACGAGCTCGTGGGAGCAAAGATCATACTCAGCACACTCTCCGCTCCCCTGCGCCAGCTGGTTGAGAACGCCGGAATGGAAGGCGCCATCGTCGTTGAGAAGGTAAGGGGTATGGCCAGCACCGAAGGTATCGATGTTTCCACCGGCGAATATGTCGACATGTTCAAGGCCGGTATCGTGGACCCCACCAAGGTCACCAGAACCGCCCTTCAGAACGCCGGTTCAATCGCCGGACTCCTTCTCACCACCGAAGCCATGATCACCGAGATCCCGGAACCCGAGAAGCCAATGCCCGCAGGCGACGGCGGCATGGGTGGAATGGGCGGAATGTACTAGTCCCTTCCCGGGCCCCGGCAAACCTGCCGGGGCCTTTTTTTACCCGGGCGAAGCATCCGTAAATTTGACAAATAGATTGTGTATTTTGTTGCTTCACAAATTGTTATGTAGTATCAGGCTTTGACCGAGAAACCCACTTAAGGAAAGAGCCCCGATAATAATCCGGGGCTCTTCTATTTAGGGCCTGATACCTGGACGGCCTTCTACTGGGGAGGCACGAGGCTGAAGGGTACCGTAACCGGGAGGTTCGCGGTCTGCTCGGGTGCGGGGCCGAAGTTAAGCCCCTGCACTGCGGAGGTTACCGTTCCCTGAAGACCGGACAGTGCCCCCGGGGCGCTCACGGAAACCCCGGTAACAGAACCGCTGGGGGTTATGGAGAAGTTGATCGTTATGGTTCCAGCTGCTCCGGGATTGGTTCGAAGAAGACTCTCGTAGGCGGTCTGGACACGCATCTTGATAACATTGATACGACGCCTTATCTCGCTCATGTTCCTGTATCCAAGATCAATGGCCTCACCGGAGGCACTGGCGCTGAAGGTGACCTGGGCGGCCTGGTGAGCGGCCTGCATATCGCTGGAACTCACCGTTTCAGCCGAAGCGGCTACACCGCCTCCACCGCCGGCAAGACCAGCAAGACCACCGGATCCGCCTCCTCCCGCACCTGCTATAAGGGCGTCGCCGGTCTGCCCCGAGGCAAGGCCTGCGCCGGATGCCGCGGCGGACTGAAGGTCGCCAATGAACCCGCCTCCGCCACCCGCCGCACCGGTTCCGTAGGCGGCAAAACCAATGCTGCTGAGAACATCGCTTGCTGCGTCGGCTCCCTCGGCGGCGCCACCCCCCGCCGGGGCGTCGGTTCCGCCCTCCGACCCCCGATGTCTGGACATCGGCAACGGGCATGTCGCTGATTATCTCCTCGCCAAGCCCCGCCTCGGCGGCGGGGGGCGTTTCAGAGAGCTGGGCAACCTTGCGCTGGGGGCGTTCCTGAGCATCTGGGCTTTGGATTCCTTTATCTCTGTAATGAGACGGTCGGTAACGGCTCCCATGAGTATGGCCGCCGCAAGACCGATTCCCAGAATCAGCTTGAACTTGTCGTTCTCGTTCTTGGACACATGGAAGGTAACCTGTTCATGGGGCCTGCAGGCGAAGGAATCCCACTTGTAGTAGGCGGGCTTCGGAGGCTCTTTCTTGACCGGCTTCGGTTTGGGCTTGGGTTTCAGCACCTCCGGGGGAGGTTCGGCGAAGCCAAAGAATACTTCCGTATTACCTATGGTGAAAACTCCTGAAACATTCCGGTCGAAGACCCATATATAAGGCTCTCCCGGTTTCTCCTGCTTCAGAAGGTTCCTTTCGATGAGCGTGGAAAAGGGGATCACGCTGCCCTTGACCTCCACACCGCCTTTGATCTGGGGAAGGAGCCTGAGAATGTACTTGTTGCCCTTTTCCGGCTCCAGGAGGGTATGAATACGGGGCAGGTCTTCACCGCCCACTGATACTGTGTTATAATCAGCCTTTCCGATGGTCATTATTCCGGCATTGGGAAATACTTCCTTCCTTCCACCGGGCTCTTCCACCACCAGTTTCAGCATTCTCTTATCCGGGACGAACTCTTCCTTTATCTCGGGAACCGGTTCGGGCTTCTTCTTTGGTTCGGGTTTTTCTCAGCGGCTTTCGGCGGGTCTATGAAGCCGAAGTGAATGACGAAGGGACCTGCGTTGACCATGCCCTGATCGCCATAGTTCACTTTCAGAAGGTAGTGTCCGTTCTCGTCGGTGCTGAATATTCCCAGCCCCTTGAGGTCGCTGAACTTGAGCTTTGAACCGTTGGCGGAGGTGACCTGGGCATCCATGGAATCGGAAAGCCGCATCTCCCATGACTGGCCATCGGAGGCTTTCCTTATGAAAACCAGGCTGTCCGGTATTCCGGCACCCTCCACCGCTATGTTGTTGTTGTAGCCGGAGCCAAGGGTAACTTCCTTGTCGCCGGGGATGAGCTTGGTTACTACCTTGCCCTCCCGCATGGCCGCTATAGCAAGGACCTTTTTCACATTCGCCACCATCAGGACCCACCGCCTTCCAGTTCTTCGGTCTTGATGACGGCCAGGTTCTGACCCACGTACCCAGCCTCGGAACAGCTGGCCATCACCCTCTGAAGAAGAATCGCCGGGATACCCACATCACCCTGGATGTTGATCTTGGTTTCCTCTTCGGTAATGGTACCCCTGGTCAGCCTGGAATATTCCAAATGGTCTGTAAGCCTTATCACCAGCTCGGGAATGGCGTTACCCGATGAAAGGAGTTCTTCGTTCACCTGGACCACCGGTTCGCCGTCAACGACGATCACCGATGAGTTGACCTGAATCTCAAGCTTCAGTTCGGCACTTTTCTCCACCCTTGCCTTGGGCAGTATCAGCTCATCGCTCAGCGTTACTAGCTGTCCCTCGGCTGAATAGCTTTTCAGAAGGAAGACAAGGAGAATGGTGAACATGTCGATCATGGATGTGAGGTTCAGTGACACTTTTTTGTCTTTTCCCCTGGTTACTGCCACCGATTTGCCGAAACCAAGGAGAAGTGGGACCTTGCGTTTGGAGGGAGCGCTCATCAGCTGCCACCTCCCATTGCTGAAGTAACAGAAGCAGTGGGGGCAACCTGGAGGCCCGGCTGATCGAAACCGGCCTCGTTTGCAATGTCAATTGCCATTATGATGTTCTCGTATCGCATCTCTTCCACCGTAAGTATGGTGATCTTGTGGAAATCGATCTGGGGATACGCCTCGGTGAGGACATCATATACTTCGGTTATTTTCATGGATAGCGAGTCCCAGGGAAAGGTAATGATGGTTTCACCGTTCCTCTGCTGTTCCAGAGCGTAGCATACGTGCACACTGCCGCTTGCCGTGCCGATGAACATTTCCTGTTCGGTCATGATTATCTTCGGCTGCAACCTGTCTTCCTCGGAGCGCATCAGGTTGGCCGTGGCTCCGGCCCCGGCATTGCTGACGCCCTCGGTCTGGGTCATTTCAATGACCACGACTTCAAGGAAGGTGGCGCTGAAAAGCAGGAACGGGATTATGCAGCAGAAAAGGTTCATCACCGGAAGGAGATCTATCTCCGGAAGGTGTTTTCCCGTTCTGCTCCGTCCCGATGCCGCCTTCGCCATCAGGCTTCCTTTCTCGCCTGTGCCAGCATGTTCATCACCATGACGCTGTAACGGTCGATGTCGTCAACGAGGGTATCGGACTTCGAAGTGAGAACAGAATGTACGATGAGCAGCGGTATGGCAGAAATAAGACCGAAGGCGGTGGTGTTCATCGCCTGGGAAATACCATTGGCCAGGAGAACGCTCTTCTGCTCGGGGTCGGCGGCGGCCACAGCGGCGAATGCGGCTATAAGACCGAAAATGGTACCGAGAAGACCGACCATTGTTGAAACGTTGGCCAGCATGGCGAGATAGCCTATTCTGGCGTTGATCCTGGGGAGCTCTGCCAGGGCCATTTCATCCACGGCATTCTGAATGTCTCTTTCGGTGCCCTTGTAGTTCCGCAGGGCGGCTTCGATTATCCTGGCAAGGGGAGCCTTTTCCTCGCTGACCGAGGCAATTGCGCCCTCGATGCTTCCCTTTCGTATGAGGGAGGCTATCTTTGCCATGAGCTGCTCCGGGTTGATCTGGGCGGTACCGAAGAGGAATATCAGCCTCTCGATGGTTATGACCACACCAACCGCAAAGAAGAGGAGGATGGCCCACATTGCGGGACCTCCCTGGCGGAAGAAAGTTGCCACCGAACTGAAAAACCCTGCCTTTACCTCTTCAGGCATTTCCTCTTCCACAACCTCTTCCGCAGCTGTGGTATCGGCGGGTGTTTCTTCCTCTGCTACTTCCTCTTCCACCGCTGTGGAATCGGCGGCAAGTGAATCGGCCTCGGTGGCGGCGGAATCGGTTTCCACCGGTTCCTCGATCTGCGCCATTACGGTCATGGGGACAAACAGAAGGACGAACACCGAGATAAGGGAGTACAGGTTTCTACGCATTCAGGGGCTCCTCTCTTGTAACACGCATCAATCTATTGACCAATGAGGTCATACAGTAAATTACCAATAACATTGAGGCCAGCCATTACGGCGAAAACCGTTCCTGTGGTTTCCTCACCCTCGGAATACTTCCAGGCGCTCAATCCTCCCAGAACGGCCACTGAACCATACCGAATATACACCGGCATGGCGTTTGACTGTCTGGCTGCCACGGAAAAACTGGTTTCTGTGGCGAAGGCGCCGGGGTATATGGGGCGAACCACATCTTCGAGGAAACTCCTTTCAAGAAGAACGTTGCTCAGGTTCGGAGTGCTTTTCATCATCAGGAAAAGGGCCTGTGGCGTTCTAAGTTCTCCCTGGATGGTGATCTCATCGAGGATCAGTCTGCCGCCCTCAAAGGTTCCGTCCTGGGCCAGCAAAGCGGTACAGACCGGAAAGAGCAGCAGTATCAGGATGATGTGCCTCACTCTTGTTCAGTCTCCTCTCCGGTATCCTGTTCCACAAAACCCTCAACCTCTTCTCCGCCCTCAGGATTAACTTCCTCCTCGGGTACATACTCTTCTAACTCATATCCTGGAAGGCCAAGCGAAGCCACGGTACCCGGAGCGAGAAGTTCAAGGTTCTCTGCGGCTCTGTCCACCCACTCGTTCGAAACCCCCGCAGAAACAGCCTTCTCGATGGCGGTAATGTAGATGTCGTTGGCCCTCTGCATCTGGGGCTCGTAGAACTGTATATAAAGCTGACTGTAGAATTCATCAATAGCCTCGGGATCGGTGATGTTGGCCGGTGGATCCATGAAGGCCACGGAATTGGCGAAGTCTTCGTAAAGCTCACCCGCCCTGACGCAGGAAGCCATGAACCATACATCCACATTGTAGTTCAGTGACTTGCCGTACCAGCTCTACCTCGGTTTTTATCTGGGCCTTCTGCCCAACGGTTTCCGGGGTGACCGGCATTGCGTCGTAACCCTGTCTTATGATCTCACCGACCCTGAATGCGCTTCTTGCGGCATGGTTGGCGGGACCCTCGCGGTACATGTCGTAGGTTTCCACGCACTCTTCGTAGATTCCCCTGGCTCCCTGATAGTCGCCTGAGTCGTAGAGGTGATCACCATACTTCCCCAGGGCAATGACCAATGTCTGGGGGGAGGCTGCGCGGTCGCTGATGATCGTTCTGTAAACATCCATTGCCAGACCGGTTGCTCCACCCTCTTCATAGGCCACTGCGGCGCTGTAAAGAACCGAATACATCCCCTCGGCGGATGGGAATCGGCTGTATGCTTCCAGGTAGGTGTCCCCTGCAAGGATGTACCTCTCCGCTTCCATGGCAAGGAAGGCAGCCCTCTGCATGCCCTCAGGCGCCAGAGGCGATTCAGGATAGGCGTTCGCCAGGTCCTTGAACACCCTGATGGCGTTTGTGATGTCCCCGGCTTTGCCGTAGGTATCACCGGCATCGTAAAGGGACACCGGGGCCACCTCGGTCCCGGGGTGTGACCTTGCGGACTCCTCGAACCTGGCTGCGGCAGCCAGTAGACCCTCGACATCTTCAGCCTGGGCAAGGGTTTCCGCGTCGCGGTATGCCACTGCGGCTGCCAGCTGCTCCACATCCTCGCCGAGGTCTTCACCGGTTATGGCCGCTGCGTCGGCAGCCCTTCCGTACCACAACTCGGCATCGGAATAGAGCTGTTCCGCTTCGTAGGCCGAAGCGAGGACCTTGCTGAACGGGCGGTATAAGGCGATGTGGGATACTGATTGTAGACACGGGTATAGGACTCCCGGGCAGTGGTGTAATCGTTTGCGTTGTAGTGATTTCCCGCATCGGCAAAGAGGAACTGCGCCGCGAACTCCCCCTCGGGGTAGTTGTCGGCGTAGTACATGGCGACCTCGTGCATCTTTTCGCGAAGATAGAGGCTGTCGGCACCGGGTTTAGCGTAGGCTTCATAAAAGGAGCTGAAAGCGTTTCCCGCGGCGTTTTCCCTCTGCTGGGCGGATGTGCTGTCGTAGACACCTGAAGGTAGATGTCACCGGCCCGGGCATAGCTTCCTGTGTTGTAGTATGAGTCACCGAGGAGGAACCTGAACTCGTAGGCGTTCCTTGAGTCGCCGAACTCTTCCAGATATACCTCTATCTTGTCAATTAGAACGGAGTAGGCCGACGAAGCCACTTCGCGGTCGCCGGCAGCTTCGGTCACCTGCTGATTGTAGTAGGCTATGGAGTTCTCCAGGGCGGAAGCCCTCAGTGAATCCACCTCGTTGAAAAGGGTGGAATCAGCGGCATTCTGTGCCCATTCGCTCTGGGGACCATAGTTCTCCACAATGGCCTCCCTGGCCCTGGCGGCGCTGGCATAGTCGCCCTCACCCTCGTAGGCGATGGCGATGCGAGACTGGATAAAGGGCGCCTCACGGCTGTAGGGATCCCTCTGGAGAAGTGCGTTGTAGGCCTCTATGGCTTCCATCCAGAAGCCCTGCTCTATATAGAAATCCCCCATTTGAGTAAGGACATCCACGGTTACCTGCTGGTTGTCGAAGTAATCAAGGAAGTTGGTGGCAAGCTGCACCGGCGGACCGGACTTCTGCTCCATGAAGTCGTGGGCGAGGTATTCAACTGCCTCTTTCACCATGTTGGCGTTCCTCCTCAGGCCGAGCTCGTCCATCCTTTCGCTGTCCCTTATGAGATAACCGAAGAGGGCGATGGAATGCTCGTACTCGTTAAGGAGGTATGCTGTCCAACCCAGCTTGTAGATGCCGAACTGGTAAATGGTGGAGGAAGCGTCGGGATAGTTCAGCACAGCGTTGTAATACACGAAGGCGCTGTCGAACTCGAAGGAATCGAAATAGAAGTCTCCAGCGCGGATGTAGGTTTCCGGGGCCAGGGGGCTTTCGGGATAATCCCGAAGAAGCCTTCTGTAGTTGGAAATGGCCCCCTCGGGATCTCCCATTTCATTAAGGGCGTAGCCCAGGGAATAGAGGGCCACATCTTCCACTTCGCTGTCGGGGTACTGATTGAGAACCCTCTGGTAGAGTTCGATGGTCCTGGAATAGTCCGCCGGTATGAATCCCCACCGGCGGCATCGACACGGTCGAGGTAGCTGTTCTTGTCGATCTCGTAATAGAGCTGTGCCAGTCTTACGAGTATGTCGGAGGTGAACCTGCTCTCGGGGTAGTGTGCCAGATACTCCTCGAAATAGCTGGCGCATTCTATGGCGGAAGCATCAATGCGCTGCTGCAGAGCAAGGGTTTCCACCCTTTTCTGCTCGGAGAGGGCAGCGGCCCTTGAGGAATCACCCTCGGCGTATGCTTCTTCGATGCGGTTGGTGTAGTAGGCTCCTATGTAGTTAAGGGAGTCACGCTTGAGCTCCCTCTCCATGAATGTGGCTATTGCTATTCCATACTGAGTTTCCTGCATCCAGTCGTGGTCAGCGGCCATGCCGGTGTCCATTTTGCTGGCGAGGTCCTGCAATGCGAGCCTGATCCTGGAGACCTCTCCCTCGAGCTGCACGAGCTCCTGTCTGTCGGCTTCCGTGCCGGATACATCGGCGATGTCCCTGGTGTTGGCTATCTCAAGGGCAAGACGTTCCGAGGCTGCCCGGGATGTGGCGATAAGCCTGTTTATCTCCTGCTGCATGGTTTCAGAGTCCATACCCACGGGCATGGACATGGATGCCTCAAACTGGGAAATGTCCACGAAAAGATCCCTTAGGGCAGCTTCCTCCTCCTCGATGAGGGCAACCAGCTCCATGTCGCCCTGCATGTATGCTTCTTCCTTCAGCTCGGTGAGACCCAGCCTGATGCGGTCGAGCCTTTCGCGCTCGGATTCATACTGGGCGCCTACGTCCTGGCCGGACAGGAAGGTATCGTAGTAGTCCCCGGTTGTTCTGTATTCATCCATGAGCTGGCGATACATGTCAATGGCGATCTCAATGTCCTGGGCTCCCAGGGCGCAGTTTGCCATGGCGAGTTCGAACTCGCTGTAGAGTTCAGTTCCCGGAACCTCTTCAATGACCCTTTCCGCCAGGTTATAGGCCTCCTGGTAATCTTCCTGTCGCATGTATGTCCAGGTAAGGCCCAGCATGGCCACATCGTAGTAGGCGCTGAAGGGCGATACCTTTCTGTACTCGCTTATAGCCTGTTCCAGCTGGTCCTGGTCCACATATATCTGGGCAATGGCGATCCGGGCCCTGTCGGCGATGCCGCTCTCGCCCCTGCCGGCATTGTCGATGACAGACTGAAGATTCGCTATGGCGGCTTCATTGTTGTTCTCGGCCACATAGGTTACCGCTACAAGATAGTTGGCCAGGGCGGCGTTCTCACCGGACTGACTGATGTTCTGAAGCTCGGACCTGGCCAGGCTGAACTCGCCAAGATGATATCTGGCAAGGGCTCCCACTATGGTTGAGATATCGATGTGTTCGAACCCCGGAGCCACGGACCTGAGGGTTTCGTAGTATTCGATGGCCCCGTTGAAGTCCTGCAGCTCGAAGGATATGAGTTCCTGACGGAAGAGGGCCGCCTCGTAGAACTCCGACTCGGGGAAGTTGTCGATAACCGACTGGAACGCATCACGGGCCCAGACGATGGAACCGGACATGTAGAGCTCTTCACCCAGTTCGAAGGCGGAACTGGCGCTTGAGAGGATGGAGTGCTGCCTGCGGAGCTGAATGAGCTCGGCCTCTATCCTGGCCAGCCTTTCCTCTTCCCGCATGATCTGCTCTTCCAGGCCGTACAGCTGCTGCTGGGCACGCTGCAGTATTACGCCGGGGTCTTCCCTTTCGGAAGCTGGGGGATCATCCTGGGCGGAAACGCCGGAGGCGGTGAACAGACACAACGCGACTAAAAGCTGAAAGGATCGTCTGGGGAGGAACATTGCTGCTACCTGCGCTCATCAAGAAGATCGCGGAGCCTCTGAAGCTCGGACTCGGCGGATCTGCGCCTTGCCTCGAGTTCCTCGAGCCTCTGTCTTGCCCTCTCGATCCTCTGCTGTTCCCTCTCAAGTTCAAGACGGCTGGCGCCGAATAGCGGCCCGAACCTTGATGACATGGCTATTGTGACCTTGGAGTTCTGCTGGATGTCCTGAAAATTCTGCCCTTCCGGGGGGAGCAGTGTCATCTCCATTTCGCCCCAGGCGATGTGCAGGTTGATGTGGCGGCTCACGGCGTAGTCCATGCCGATATTCATGTCCCGGCCATCGACTTCCAGGGCCAGGGCGATGTTGTCGCCGGGCTCCCAAACCAGTGAGCCGAATAGACCATTCGCTATGGAACTTCCAATACCCCCGGCACCGCCGTCGCCGATGACCCCTACGAAACGGCCAATGCCTATACCAAGGTTCAGTGTTAGGGGGCTCCGATGAGGTAGCGGAGGTCCTTCGAACCCACCCCGTATACGGACCAGTTCTGTGCGTGGGAGTAGTTGTAGTAGCCGTCTTCGTCCCAGATGGAATTGATGTTCCCCGTTTCATCCGGTGTTCCCGGAGGGCCTGTGAAGCAGTCGATCTTTTCCGGGGCAAAGGCGTTCTGCACCCCCAGGGAGAAGGCGGGAACCGTTATGCCCTCTTTAAGGATGGCCACCTTGGCGTTGACCACAACGCCGCCGTCGCAAGATAGGCGGCACCGATCTCGCCGTAGCTCAGTATTCCCAAGTTAATGAAGCCGGTAAATTTGATGTCGCTTTCGGAGGCACCGGTGGAGTCCTCGAAGGAATAGGCGCTGGCGGCTATTCCCACCTCCACCTCGGTGTGTTCCAGGACATAGGCCTCCGGGGCATTCACCACACCGCCATAGGCGTAGGGAAGTGAACCGGCCTGAAGGGCCAGGGCGAATATGAATAAGGATGCAGCGACCAGTCTCATATAACTCCTCCCGGTCCCTCCTGACCTGTTGTCTCCCCCATGCGAAGCGGGTCTATACAGACCTTGCTCTTATTTACCGAAATATCTCAGCGGAGTCAACCTTGGTCAACCGTTGCGTTTCGTACTCTAATAATAGTAAGTTGACTGCAAGAGCAGTTGTTCCTATTTTCAGTCACGCATAAGATAACAGATTACTCACCGGGAGGTTCCCTTGAACATAGCAGCGGTTATACTCTTGTCGGCGGCGGGGCTTCTTCCCCTCTGGGAGATACAGCTGGAAGCCACCCCGAGGGGTGAAGGCCACATCGTTTCCGGAGAGGGCTCCGGCCAGATCCTGCTGGTTCCCCTTGGGAGCTCGGGCCTGGGCGCGCTGGGCGCCGGCGGTCTGCCCCTTCCCGGTTTTCCCGTTTCAAGGGGGGCGGGAACAGTTCTTCGCCCCACGGCGGTTCCAGGGTCAACCGGTGAAACCCTCATCGCCTATGCCGACAACGAGGGCGGGGTTCATCTCATAGACCTGCAGGGAAACGAGCAATACGGATGGCCGGTGGAAAACTCCAGCAATGTCATCACAAGCATCACAGCAATCGATCTGAACGACGACGGCCTTTTCGAGATCGCCTATGGAACAGGCGACGGCAGGGTACATCTGCTGGATATCAGGGTGATCACATACCGGGATATCCCGTTAACCTTCAGTCCCAGCTACAGCATCAGCCCACGCAGATCAGTCTTGGCGGGGGCAACGGAAATGGCATCATCTGCGCCACAAACAACAGCAGAATGACACTCCTGGACTATCAGGGAGACACAAGGCCCGGCTGGCCTCAGCTCATAGGCTATCCCTCGGGAACCATACCGGTATCAGGGGATGTGAACGGCGACGGCATGGCGGACATAGTCTTTGCCACACAGGACGGCAGGGTCCATCTTTACAGCCTTCTGGGTGAAGAGCAGGAGGGCTGGCCTTTCTTCATGGATGACAGGCCGGCATCCGGAGCACCTGCCTGGGCCTCCTCGACGCCGACCTTCAGCTTCCCCAGATAGCAATTGCCTCAATCGACAACAACATTTACCTGCTCAACGGCGACGGCTCGCTGGCAGGCACCTGGAAATGGCCCAATAGAACCGACTCCAGACCCTTTCAACCCATAATAGCATTCACCGAGTCCGGCCCTGCGGTGATAGTCTCCGCCACCAGCGGCAACGTTTACGCCTGGGACACATCTGGAACCAGGATCCAGGGATACCCCTTCCACAACCCCGGAGGCGCAACCTTTGCCCCCCTGGCTGCGGACATCGATGGCAACGGCCAGCGGGAGTTAATCCTGATGAATCCCGGCGGCCGGGTTTCCGCCTATCCCCTCTCAACCCACTCATCATCGGTGTGCATGTGGCCACTGCCCCTTGGAGACCAGTACAATTCCGGCGCCTATGGTTCCGGTTTCCTGCCCGTGGCCGAGGTGGAAGAGCTTTCCGGCGAGTTCAGCGGCTCTTTTTCCCTTTCCTATTCAGTATCCTGCCAGGATTTCACCGGCATTTCAGTAAGCTACTCCACCGACGCGGGCTACACCTGGACGGAAACCCGTAACTTCGACGAGAGGCCGGGCCAGATAACCTGGCATTCACACCTCGACCTTCCATCACTCGATGAAAGAAGATGCGTGATAAGGATCACCCCCTACTCCAGTTTCGGACCCGGTGAAAGCGGAACCTCCGGGCTGCTTCACATCGATAACAACAGACCCCCGGAGCTTTTCATGGAAACCCCGGAAAAGATCGACGATTCCCGTTACCTGCTCAGGTATGCCGTGGAAGATCCCGAGGGCGACATCATCCAGCTTCAGGCCCAGTTCTCCACCGATGACGGGAACACCTGGGACCTGATGCATCTCGGCGGAAGCAGCCTTGAGATCGAACCCTGGTTCTACGGCGAACCGGTTGTGTGGAACGCCGTCCGCGACCTTGGTCATGTGGATGTGGACAACGTGCAGATAAGGATAAGGGCCGCCGACGCCGACCCCGGCCCCTGGTACTTCATCCACGGCCTGAGGATAGACACCAACCGGCTGCCCAGCGCCCAGATAATTGCTCCCCTGGACAAGGTGCAGGGCAGGGTCAGGCTGGGCGTCAGGCTCAGCGACCCCGACCAGAACCTGCTGGACGTCGCCTATCAGTACAGCCCCGACGGCGGCACCTCATGGTTTCCCGCAACTGTGATAGAGGCCGAGGAGGCAGGCACGGCACGTTACGAATACGAGATAATCTGGGAGTCGGACACCGATCTTCCCGGCTTCGACGGCAACCAGGTAAGAATGCGAGCCCAGCCATCGGACAGAAGCACCGGCATAGCGGTTCCATCTTCTCCCTTCCACCTCGACAACAACAGCCCACCCACCGTGAGAATAGAATCCCCATCACGATACGATGTCTTCAGGGGGTGGTGCCGGTAAGGTTCGCCCTCTCAGACAGGGAGAACGACGACATCAAGCTTAACCTCGAGTACAGGATTCACGGTGCCGAGGAAACCTGGCACATCGCCCGGGGCCTGATGAGCCGGGGTCCCTTCGGACCTTCCAGATACAGTTCCTCGGTTACCTGGAACAGCACCGTGGACCTCCCGGACGTTTCCGCTCTGGATGTGGAGATACGCCTGGTGGCCATCGACAGCGATTCGGTCCGGTCCGATGCGGTAACTCCCATAACCCTTGAGAACACCAGCCTGCCGGAGCTGATACGGGCCACCACCGCCAGTCTGAACAGCACGGCGGGCACAGCGGAAGTGGCCTACGAGCTCGGTGACAGGAATGAAAGGGTGATCAACCTCGTCATACACTTCAGCACCGACGGCGGGGATACCTGGCGCCAGGCAACCATCTCAGGGAACGCTCAGGGCCTTTATTCGCATTCGTACCAGAACAGTTTCACATGGCACTACGGAACCGACCTCATGGGCAACAGGGGAACAGCTCTTCTGAGAATTACTCCGGAGTTCGACGGGGGCAAACTGGGCAGGCCCAGGTTCATTGAGCAGGTTTTCCGGTAACCTTCTCCCACTGCGACTTGCCGCAGGTGAACTTTGTGGTGAGGGGGCTTTCTCCCTCACCATTCCCACCATTGATGACGCCAGCTTCCTTATGTCCCACTGGGCATGTATGTCTTCCCGCAGCCTGCTGAAATGGTTGAGTTCTCTGCCGTTCATGCACATGCGAACCTGACGCCTGTGGGCGTTGGTGACAGGTACTGCCCGGCCCTGCCCAGGCCAGCTGCCGCTTCGGCAGCCCTTTCCGCCGCGCCGGTGAACAGTTTTTCACAGCCCGCTTCCACGATTGCCGGGGGAATGGTAAGACCGAGGCAGGGGTCGTAGGCTGTAACCAGCTGGGTGCTCATCCTGTGTCTTTTGAGCTGGGCATAGGCCGTGGCGGAGATGTTCAGCAGGAAGTCGGCCCGGAAAAGCTCCCAAGACCTGGGAAGGGCATCGTGGATCCCCAGACCTTCGTAAACCCTGTCGAAGTCGGCCTTCCCGAAGAGTTCCTCCAGCCACTCCCCCACCCTGCGGTCGGTATCGCATTCAAGAAGCAGGGCATCCTTCGCCAGTCCCGGCCGGGGCCGGGGCTGAAGATGGGCAATGGCGTCGATCTCCGTTGGCTCGGTGAAGATCATGAGGCTGGGTGCCGCGGGCAGCACCGCTTCGTAAAGGGCATTGGAAAGATTCCTGACCTCCGCCAGGGGGTGGGCCTTCATCCTTCTTATCATGTGCTCCAGTTCCCTGGCGTTAACGGTCATTCCCATCTGGGAAGTGACCGCCAGGGGAAGGATGTACCTGGCATCCTCCCTGGCTTCGGTTGAGGACCGTCCCTTTTCCCTGAGTATGGAAAGGAGCTGATCGTAGCAGGCGAAAAGCTCGGAGAGAACCGTTTCCTGTCCGGACAGCTCCCCTGGAAGGTGCCAGTCCTCCCCTATCCTTATGTAGCGCTGTGACTTCTCGGTGAAACTGGCCAGCCGGAATGACTGCAGGGCCTCCACCGCCAGTCTGGAGATCCCAAGAATGTCAAAGTTGAAAACCGCGTGTTCCGCGATTGATCCGTGTCCGTACTTGAAAACGATCGTTCTGTTGGATTTCCTGGCCTCTTCCACCTCTATCGACGCATTCCTGCGGAGCTCGTTCACCGGAGCGGGGTCCCTGCTTATTCGGGCATATGCCGCGGAGACCGTTTCAGGTGTGTTCGAGCAGTTCTCCCTGTCCGTGTTGTATCCCGCGAGAATGACTCTCAATTTGTCCTCCTAGGGTTTTCCGGCGGCAAGCTCCGCCATGGGGTTTCGTAGGGCAGTCTGATCCGCATAAGATAATCCAGTTCCCTGACCGGGTCAGGGAAAGCAGGGCCCTTCTGATGATGGAAAGGGAACGGTAGAGATCCCTGGCAAGGGGCACGAGCCCCCAGCCTCCTTCGATCAGAGGGAGATCCTCCACGAACCTGGACATATCCTCAACGGCACCGTTCAGCCAGACCACCGCGTCCCCGGGGTCGTTTCCACTGATGGCACCGGAAAGCCTGGCGATTATCTCTCCTCCGGTCTCTCCGGTTTTCCAGGGAGAATGGTGAAACTCCCGCATGAGTTCCCAGCCCCTGGTGTGCTCCCCCAGGGCTTCGGGCCACTCCCTGGGAAGCCCTGCTGAGGCCTTGAGCTCCATGACAGCATGCAGGGCGGCGGGAAAGATCTCCGAGGGATTCAGGAACCACCAGCTCTTCTCCGGTTTCCTCCCGGCAACCCCGGCCAGGAACACCCTCCTGAGGCAGTAATCGGTTGCGAGAAGGTTATCCCAGATCACAGGAGGGGATCCCAGGAGCTGCTCCGCCCGGGAGGTATCAGAAAGTGAGGGGGAAACCACACGGGGTCCTGTCCAGAAAGACTTCCAGCCATAGGGGATGTCCTTCCGCCATGTATCGAGGTATTCCTCACCCCCGGGGAAGCTTTCCATGAACTCTCCGCAGTAGACCGAGGGACAGAGTACAACCGGCAGACCGGTCCCCTCGAGTGCCCTCTCAGCGAAGAGAAGCTGTCTTTCCGCGAGGTCCGAGGCGGATGTTTCCGGCACATCGTCAAAGAGAATGCCCAGACCGGCTGCTCCGGAATCCTCGGCCCTTAGAAGCTTTTCCCTGGCGTGACGCCATTCGCCGTCCCGGAAACGCCAGGGACTTACGGAAAAGAAGAAGGCCGTTGCCCCCCCCATGCAGCCCTGAAGCTCCTTCCATTCATCCGCGGGGTAGGGTTCCCTCCAGAGGATCCTGTGCCGGGGGTCGTTCTTGGGGGCATAGAAATAGGCCGGCGAATCAAGGCTGGAAAGCTCCTCAAGGAGTATCTTCCTCTGTCTCGGTGAATAGGGTTTGCCGTAGAACCCCTCAACTATTCCCAGGTACACTGAACCTCCATCCTTATTATGTTATGTTCAATTTCACAGCTTCACATTATACAAGAATTCATTGTCTGGAAAAGAGGAGTATCAGCATGGCCAAACGCATAGTTGAATGTGTTCCCAACATTTCCGAGGGAAGAAACCAATCGGTGATAGATTCAGTGGTAAAAGCAGCATCCGCGGTCAAGGGGGCCTCGGTGCTGGATGTGGACCCCGGCGCCGCCACCAACAGAACGGTGATCACCATAGCCGGAGAACCGGAAGCCGTGGTTCAGGCCGCCTTCAACGTGATCGAAGCAGCCGGGGAACTCATCGACATGAGCAAACAGCAGGCGCCCACCCGAGGCATGGAGCCACCGATGTCTGCCCCTTCGTTCCAGTGAGCGGAATAACCATGGAGGAGTGCGCCGATCTGGCCAGGCAGCTGGGCGAACGGGTGGGAAGAGAGCTGGAAATACCTGTATATCTCTATGAGTACGCCGCATCCAAACCCGAATGGCAGAAGCTTCCCAACATCCGCCAGGGCGAGTACGAGGCCCTTCCGGAAAAGCTTGGCAAACCGGAATGGAAACCGGACTATGGCCCCAACCAGTGGAATGATAAGGTTGCCCGCACCGGTGTATGTACCATAGGAGCCAGGAACTTCCTCATTGCCTACAATGTCAACCTGAATACAACCGATACCTCCATGGCCAAGGAGATCGCCCTCACCATAAGGGACACCGGCAGAACCAAGAGAACCCCGGACTGGAAGTTCGCCCGGGACGAGAACGGCAAGAAGATAAAGGTTCCCGGCCGGCTGAAGAACTGCAAGGCCACCGGCTGGTTCATAGAGGAGTACAACACCGCCCAGGTTACCATGAACCTCACCGATATTTCGGTAACACCCCTGCACATAGGATACGAGGTAACGAAGGAAGAGGCGGAAAAGCTGGGGCTGGCGGTAACCGGAAGCGAAGTTGTGGGCCTGGTGCCCCTCAGTGCCATGGTGGAAGCCGGCAGATACTTCCTGGACAAACAGAACAGGGCCCTGATGGCAACGGGCAAGATGGCCAAGACCACAGGTGCCCCTGAAGGTGAGCTGGTTAATCTTGCCATAAAGTCCATGGGGCTCAACGATGTGGCCGAGTTCGTACCAGGGAAGAAGATAATCGAGTACATGATAGCCGATAAATCGGTGAATCTTTCCGGCATGACCTGCAGGGAATTCTGCGATGAACTCTCCATCGACAGCCCTGCCCCCGGAGGGGGAAGCGCAGCTGCCCTGATGGGCGCCGTGGGAGCGGGGCTTTCCAGTATGGTGGCAAACCTGACGGTAAGAAACAGGAAGTGCAGGTCCAGCTGGGAGGAGATGCTTGAGCTGGCACCCGGCGCCCAGAGTATCAAGGAATACCTCTTGAATGCAATCGACGAAGACACAAGGGCCTCAACAACTGGATGGATACCGCCAGATCGAAGGGCGATGTTCAGGCGGCGGTAAAGGGTGCGGTAGAGGTCCCTCTGGGGTTCTCCAGCGGGCACCGAAGGTGGCTGAAATGGCAATGGCCCTGGTGGAAAGGGGCATGCAGTCAAGTCTTTCCGATGCCGGGGTTGCCGCAGCCTCGGCCCTGGCATGCGCCACCGGGGCATATTACAACGTACTCATCAACATTCCTGAGATCGAAGACGCCGCCTACAGGGAAAACACCATTGCCAGGCGGAAGAACTTCTGGAGGAGACCCGTCGAGTGGCATCCATGGTGGAAGACAGGGTCATGGCCAAACTGAAGAATGAAGGCTGAACATTGAATATCGAAAGAACGAAATTCATTCCCCGGTCACTTCCGGAAGATACCATATCCAGCCTTAAAGGTCTTTGCCGCAGGGCCAGGGTGAACATTCTCAAAATGACTTCCCTTGCAGGCAGCGGTCATCCCGGGGGCTCCATGAGCAGCCTTGAGATCTACGCTCTTCTCTGGAGCCAGGCGGCGGTGGACCCGGCGAACCCTTCAATGCCCGGCCGGGACAGAATAGTGGTAAGCCACGGACACACCTCTCCCGGGGTCTATTCGGTGCTGGGAGCCCTGGAATTCTTTGACCTCCACAGCGCGGTTGTTTCCTTCAGACTTGGTGGAAGCGATTTCGAAGGCCATATCGAAAGGCACCTCCCGGGTGTTGAACTCACCACGGGCAATCTGGGACAGGGTCTCAGTTCAGCGGTTGGAATGGCCCTGATCGACAGGCTGAACGGCCATGACAACCATGTATGGGTGGTCTCCGGCGACGGCGAGAACCAGAAGGGACAGATATCCGAGGCCAGAAGATTCGCCGCAAGGTACCAGCTGAGCAATCTTACCTACATAGTGGATGTTAACAGGCTGCAGATTTCCGGTGAAACCAGCAGCATCATGCCTGTGGACCTCGAGGCCGAGTTCCAGGCGTCGGGCTGGGATGTTGTCACCACCAATGGCCACGACCTCGCCGGTCTCTACGCCGCCCTGAGGCCAGAGGGGCAGAACAGCCCCAGGCTGGTACTTGCGGAAACAGTTATGGGCAAGGGCGTATCCTTCATGGAGAACAGAGAGGACTTCCACGGAAGGGCTCTGAAAACCGATGAGCTGAAGGCGGCCCTTGGGGAACTGGGGGCAAAGGACGACATGGATATCCTTCGGGAAGAGCGCAGGGGATTCCTGAAGGGGGATATGAACCGCTACAGGGAAGATATTCTTTACCACAACGCAAAGAACACAGGCGAACCGCGCACATACACAGCGGACCACAGGGGCGACAACCGAAGCGCCTGGGGTAAAGCCCTTCTGGACATAGCGGGGGCCAATCCCGGGGATGTCCCGGTGGTCTTCGACTGCGACCTGGCCGGCAGCGTGAAAACCGCCGAGTTCGGCAGGACCTACCCCGACAACTTCTTTCAGACAGGCATCATGGAACACCACACCGCCGCCATGGCCGGTGGTGCTTCCCTGGCGGACCGCCTGGTCTTCTGGAGCGATTTCGGCGTTTTCGCCATCGATGAGACCTTCAACCAGCACAGGCTCAATGATATAAACCACACCAATCTGAAGGTGGTGGCAACCCACTGCGGACTTGATGTGGGCCCCGACGGCAAGACCCACCACTGCATCAAGTACGCCGGGCTCACCAGGCCCTGCCGAACTACAGGACAATCGTTCCCGCCGACCCCAACCAGACCGACAGGGCCATAAGGTACGCCGCTTCAACACCGGGGAACTTCTTCATCGCCATGGGCAGGTCGAAGCTGCCGGTGATAACCGGTTCAGCCGGAGACCCGTTCTTTGCCGGGGATTACCGTTTCGACTTCGGAAAGACCGACCGTCTCAGGACCGGCGGGGACATAGCCGTTCTCGCCATGGCCCATGTGCGCCAAGTCCCTTGACCTTGCGGATATCCTTGCGGTGGGAGGCATTTCCTGCGATGTGATGGGGGTAAGCTGCCCCAATGCCCTTCCCGGGGAACTTGTGGATCATCTCAGAGACTTCAGATGCGTAGTGACCTACGAAGACCACGACAGGGAAACCGGTCTGGGGGCATCGGTGGCCCTTGCCATGTCCCATGCTGGAGAAATGCCCCCCCTGCTCCGCTTCGGTGTCCATGAATACGGAATGAGCGGCGAAGCCGATGAACTCTACACCATCCAGGGGCTGCAGCCTGAGCAGGTCGCCGAGGATGTGATAGCTTTCCTTCGGGGCTGAGTCAGGGTTTAAGAAGGCTGGAGTAGTCCGCCTGGCCACAGATGATGTTCCAGTATTTTTCGAACCATCTGTCGCTGCGCTTCAGGGCTCCGTTGGCCAGCATACTGAAGGGTTTGCGATAAAGTAGCGTTCTGTACCTCAGTGACTGCTTCACCAGCCGGACACACCTGGCGTTCTCGTGCCAGGTTTCCCCGCCGGAAATGATCGCCTCCGCAACGGCGAAACCGCTCTCTATAGCGTGGGAAATACCCTCCCCGGAGACCCTGTCGCACAGGCAGGCGGCGTCACCGGCCAGCAGACAGCTCCCCCTTCCCGGGATTACCCGCTGGTTTCCTCCGGGCAGAATGGCGCCCCTTACCGGGCTGGAAGTTCCAAGGCCGGTGTGCACAAGCAGCCTTTTCATCATGTCCTGCAGATTCCCGTGGGGATCCTGAAAGGAACCTATACCGGCAACGGCATCGCCCACCCTGGGAAACAGCCAGCCATAACCTGTCATCCCGCTGAAAAAGAAGATCTGCATGCCCAGCTCACGGAATGGTTCCAGAGCTTTTCCGGAAAGGGGGACCACAACGCTGAGTGAAGGGCTCTGCCTTATTGTCCTGCCCCCAAGGAAACACTTTCTGACAGTGCTGGAAGCGCCGTCGGCGCCGACGATCCTCTCAAAGGGTACCCCGCTCCGGAACTGAAGATGGCTCTGCTTCCGGCCAATTCTGCGAATGTGCCCTCCATGGGTCTTGCGCCCTCTTCCAGAGCCCGCCGCCTGAGAAAGGAATCGAAACCGGTCCGGTTGATGAGGTGAACCGGGGGATCGCCCTTTCTGTACGTCCGCAGTTGCTGGAAATCCCAGGTGATGGTCATGGTGGAGTGGGTCTGAACGGTGAGATCCCTGATCTCTTCGGTGGTGAGCATTCCCGACTGGGTTAGAAGGCTGACAGCCCTGCGGGAAAGAACACCCCCGCAGATCTTGGGCCTGGGGAATACCGCGGCATCGGCAAGGATACAGTTAACCCCTGCCCTTGACAGTTTCCATGCACATGCGGAGCCCGAGGGTCCCGCTCCTACAACGAGGATATCCTTCATCCTGCGATAATATGAACTGACAGGTTCCGGGGAAAGTGGAAGGACATCACCCCCCCGGAAGGATACTCCTCCCGGGGGGGAGAGACAGCTTTAGAAGCTTTCAGCGCAATCGGTTATGCTCACATTATCAACCAGTATCCACGAGGGAACGGAAACCGCCGAGGGTTCCCTTCTTCCGTAGGTGTTCGATGTGTTCACACTGACCGTGTCCGAGGAGATGCCGAGTATGTTGCCGAAAATGGTCTGGAAACGGTCGGTTATCCTGCTGCTGAATATGGGGCTGACCACCTTCCCCTTCTTCACAAGAACCGCGCTGAATCGGCTGCTTCCCGTGAACATGCCCCTGCTCATGTTTGGCATGTTCATGTAGTGGATCGCCGGAATGTAGAGAACCGTTTCCTCACCGGAAACCTCCTCCAGGAAATCGGCGGAGCCGGTTCCCGGTTCCATCGCAAGGCAACCGGCGTTGGCGGTGGCCTCCTTGCCGTACTTGGAGGCGGTGTTCCTGTCGTAGATCAACCCGGCGAAAACGCCATGGTCTATCACAGGAAGCTTCCTGGCCGGGGCTCCGGAGTCGCTGAGCGGATCCCGGAAGACGTTTTCGTGACCGGGGTCGTCGTTCACCGTGACGGATTCGTGAAGGACCTTGTCCCCGGGAGTGTTCCCGGAGGTCCATCCCATTTTCATCTCCCAGGTCCTGCCTGACATGCCGGTCCAAACCGCCATTCCCAGGAGGTCCCCTATGGCCTGTGAACCAAAAACCACACGGTACTTCCCGGGGTCCACCATGAATCCGGGGTTGTTGAGATAAACGGGAAGCAGATCGGTGAACTCCTTCACGGTCCTTTCCGCGGTTACGTCCCCGGCACGCCAGCCGGTCTGCCAGCTGGCCAGTTCCCACATCTCCTCCGGATGCTTGAGAACACAGGTAAACTGATGGTCGGTGAGAAGCCGCCTGGCGGTGAAGCCGCTGGCGGTGGTGGCAAGGAAGGTCTCAGTGCTTCCGCTTGACCATGAGCCGGAATAGTTGTAGCCGCTTCCGGAACCGCTGATGATCCTGGAATAGATCCCCTCCTTCACCGAGGGTCGAGTTTGTCCAGCTCCGGGTCGTACTGGCTCTCTTCGTCGATGTTCGATGTGATTTCAGCAAGAATGGGCTGATAGTCCATTTCGCTGGACTTCTCCGCCTTCCGTGAGACCATCAGTATCATTGCCAGAAGGTCTTCCGGGGAGTCCACCTCCCCCAGATGGGTGTGGGTGCCCTTCCTGCGGCCGGAGATGACCTCGATGTCCATTCTGGTCAGTTCCTCGCTGGTGTTCAGACTGACGGAGTTATTCCCTATCCGCATGAGGTGGCTGTTCTCGTGATGCAGATGGATGGAGGCACGTATGCCCCTGGCGGCGGCCAGATCCCTTGCCGCAGTCACGGTGTTCTTCGCTTTTTCGCTGAGCATGACCTACCTCCTCTCTCCGGAAATGACATTATCGAATCTTACCACGGGAACTCCGTGGCCGAGCTCCATCACCTGATTGGGTTCTCCCTTGCCGCAGTTCTCCACCTGCTCCACCCTCCATGTGCCCTCGTCGCCCACGGCGGTAAGATTGTTGTAGAACTCCACGGTGTGTCCCTGATATGAAGGGTTTCGCAGTATCCGGGTGACTTCGCCGTTCTTAACTTCCCATGCAATCTCGCAGCCGAAATGGAAGTGTTCACGGTTGGAGCCGATGGACCAGCTTGTGGGGTTGTCCACGATAATGCCATCTTCCGTGGCGGCGACTATTTCATCAAGGGATCCGTCGGAGCCGGGAAGTATGTTCACATTGGTCATTCTGTCGATGGGAGCCCTGTAGAAGGCTGTGGACCTGCTTGCTCCTCCGCTTTCGGAGAATACCTTCCTGCCCGCCCTCTGGTTGGCTTCGCTTATCATGGCCCTGGATGTGAGACAGTTCACCAGAAGGCCCTTTTCTATCAGCATGTAATCCCTCTCGGGGGTTCCCTCGTCGTCGAAGCCGAAACTGCCGGGGCTGTTCACGATGGAACCATAGGCGCTTACATTGAGCTTCTCCGAACCGTACTTCAGTTTTCCGAAGGAATCGAGGTTAACGAAACTGCCACCGGCGTAGGAGAGTTCGTAACCCAGTATCCTGTCCAGCTCCAAGGGATGGCCTATGGTTTCGTGCACCTGTAGGTGTCCCTGGCCGGGAAGAAGGATAACGGACCTTTTGCCGTACTCGAGTTCCGGCGCGGAAATGACCTGTTTCAGCTCGTTCTTTACCCTGGCGGAGTGTCCGCTCCAGAGGCCGGGGTTCGTGAGCATTTCCCATCCCCTGGTTCCCTGGGGATCGCAGTAAAGGCTCATGGAACGGCGCTGCATCTGACTGTCGGAGTCAAGGGCCATGGCGGTCATGTGGGCGAAGGCGTTCACCAGCCTTCGGGTGGTCCTGGTGCCCTCGCTGCTCCAGAAGTGAATGAGCATCCTCTGGAGCTGAACCCGGATCATCCTTCTCTGGATCCAGTCCTCCCTAAGAGAATCGTCCACCTCCTTGAGGAAACCGGTCTTCTCCGCAAGATCGACCTCTATTGGGTCGATCTCGAAGGGGGAGGTGTACTCACCTGTGTGGCCTTCGATGCTGCCCATTTCCAGTCTTACCTTGACCAGTTTAGAGGCGGAAACGGCGTTTGCATGGGCCCTGTCGAAACATTCATCGATGTTGCCAAGCCGGCTGGTGGCGGCGAAACCCCAGGCCCCGCCGTGGAGTACCCTGACGCCGAGGCCGCTCTCAACATTTGTATCGTTCGCCTCAAGATTGCCGTCGAGGATGATGAACATCTCGGAACTGTCATCCTGATACCAGCGGGCATCTGTGTACTGCGCTCCTGTTTTCATTATGCGCCGTATGTTCTCGGTTACCTTTTTTCCCACATCTTCCAGTGTAGACATGAAGCCTTCTTTCATGAATTCAGGGTGTTTCGTTCTTCTTCAACAGCCTAAGTATATCACCCCTGTGCAAATGTCCAGGGTGGAGCACCCTGCAGAACACGCCCCTGGCGGGCATTATGCACTTCCCCACCCGGGTGTAGATGTCGCACCGGTCACCGTGGCATTCCTTCCCCACCTGTGTAACCTCAAGGAGGAGGCCGCCGGGTCCGGAGATGACTCTGCCCGGGGTGAGCTGTGTGATGTCGATGCCATGTATGGTGATGTTCTCGCCGAAATCCCCCGGGGAGATATCAAGGCCGGTGCTTTCCGCGAAGGAAACCACGCTTTCCCTGTCAAGCAGACTTATCTGCCTGTGCCAGTTCCCGGAATGGGCGTCCTGCTCAAATCCGGTCATGGTTACCGCGGCGGAGTCGACCGGTTCCTTGGCGGTTCCCTTCGCCGGGGAGATATTGATGGAGTAAACGGTGAATTCCATTGTCTTTCAGTCCTCCGATGGATCCTCCGGGGATTTGTCCCCGTTCTGTGCGGTTAACAACAAAACATTGTCCCTCATGGTTCCAAGGGCGGTCAGGAAACCTACCCCGGCGGGGATGAACAGTATGAACATTCTGTTGAGCAGGGTGAAGAGCGGAAGGAAACCTCCGGGAATCACCGGAGAAAGAAGTATCCCGGTGGCAACTTCGGCTATTCCTCCGGCTCCGGGGCTGGGGGCGAAATAGGAGATAAAGGTAAGGAGATAGAGGGCGGAAAGCATTGCCGCAAAGGAAACATCCAGGCCCAGCCCCCTGGCTATCAGCCATGAAATAGTGAACTTGTTCAGGTAGAGGACACAGGTGAGAAGAACGGACAAAAGGACCACCCCGGGCCTTTTGAAGAGGAACTCCAGACACCAGCGGTGATATTCGTTCACCTTTTTTTGAACACCTCCTCGAATCCGGCGATCCTGCCGTGGTCGATCCAGGGAGCCGCTTGAGCACCGCCACCAGAAGCCTGAACAGCTTCTTGATCACCGATGGCTTGAATATCGCCATTCCAAGGATCACCAGTGCCGCCATGAACAGCCCGGCACAGGCCCATAGAATGGACCTTATGGCAGCGGACTCTATCCATCCCTGAAGGAATACAAGTATCACCGCCACTCCCACACCGAAGAAGAGAATGGTCCCTATGAAGTTGAGAACGGACACGGAAACAGCGGCGCCCAGTGGTATTCCGCCCAGCTTGAGAACGGCTATCTGGGCCGGGCCCCCAGACCCTGGGAGGGGTGACCGCCCCCATGAACATATTGGCTACATTGGCCCTGAAGCTGAGCATGTATCCCGTTCCGGGCCTTATCTTCCTTATGAAGATGTGATTGCGGACCCCCCCGAGAAAAAGGTCCACCGCAACAAGAAAGATCCCGGCCAGTATGTAGGGCAGGCTGAGAGCTTCGAATGCTTCCAGGGATTCCGCTCCTCCGGCGGCCACCACAAGCACCGCGATACCTCCGAAGGAAAGAAGAAGGAGGAGGAAAAGCCCCTTTCAGAGAACCGGAAAGACCCGGCTCACTCCTTTTCATGGTGCCTGTAGGGGGACGCCGCCAGGGCAGGTACTATCAGTCTGGTATAGACGAACCTCCAGAGAAGGCCTACGAAAAGGATGAATGCAAGCCCCCGAAATGGTTTCTATGGTTAGCCAGTTGAACAGACCGTGGGCAACCATGGAGACAGACAGCCCCCGGCAACCAGAAGGACCGGCCCTAAACCCTTCCTTCCCGCGGCATGGCCCAACGCGGCGCCGAAGAAAGAAGAGAACAGGGCGTGGCCGGGAACGCTGAATACCGACCGGGCGAGAAGGGTGTAAACACCCATACCGGAGCCTCCGTCGTTCCACTGGGATACAACGTAGAAGGCGTTCTCGCAGGCGGCGAAACCAAGGGCCGCCGAAGCGGCATATACGATCCCGTCGATGGGCTCGCTGAAGTTCCTGTTCCTGAACACGGTCCAGAACACTATGAGGAACTTCCCGGTTTCCTCCACCAGAGGGCCCATATCACCGCCGAGTACTTTGCCGGTCCCCAGGGATAGGGAAGTCCGTGGAAGGCGGTTCCCAGTGCAACGGCGTACATGACACCCAGAAAGAAGGTTCTGAAAACCAGCTTCGTCGGCTCGGGTTCGTATCGATCCGCGGAGTGGAAATACCATAGCCAGCCAACCGCGGGAAGAATGGAGACAACGACGATGAGAAGGAACTGCATATTTTCCCCTTTTGGGTTACCTTGCCATCAGATCAGCAACGAACCTTCCGAACTCCACCGGATCACCGGGTTTCGAACCGGACAGCACCCGGGCGAGCTCCAGGACCATCTCAACCCTTCTGCGGTATTCATCCTTTGAGCCTTCGGCGGTCTTGAGCTCCTCGAGGGAGGTTATGAGGGGATGGGCCGGGTTCAGTTCAAGAACCTTCTTCTCCCCGGGCTCATCCTGATTCATGGCCCGCATCATCATGCGCATCATTTCCCCCGGGTCATCCTGTGCTGAGACCAGAAGACAGGGGGTCCCCCGAAGCCGGGGGGAGAACCTCACGCCGGAAACCCTGTCGGACAGTATTTCCCTTATGCTGCCGATCAGATCTCCGTGTTCCTTTTCCGCCCTGGCCCTGGAATCCTTCTCCTCCTGGGTCATATTCTTCTCAGTGGCCTCACTGGCCAGGTTGACCAGCTTTCTCCCCCTGAATTCCATGAGGGACTCGATGGCAAGCAGGTCCACAGGACCATGCAGCAGAAGGACATCCCCGCCCGGGGCTGATTCAAGGTAGGGAGAACGCCTGAGTTCCTGGAGAGAGCTTCCCCCCAGATAGCTTATGGTGCCGTCCTCCGGCAGTTTCTCGCAGATGGAGACCAGGGAAACGGGCTCCTCGGAACCGCTGGTATCGAAGAGAAGCAGGGAAGCCAGTTCCTCACGCCTCTGGAGATCGGAGTAGACCCCCTCTTTTATGAAATCGCCGTACTCCCGGAAGAATTTGCGGTACAGCTCGGTGTCCTCCTCCATCATTTCGCTGAAATGATCTATGAGCTTCCTTGTGAGAACCTTGCTGATGGTCCTGAGAACCCTGTCCTGCTGAAGCATCTCCCTGGATACGTTAAGGGATATGTCCGGGCTTTCCACCACACCACGGAGGAAGTGGAGATACTGGGGAAGTATCTTGTCCGCCCTCTCCATTATCATGACCTTCCTGGAGAAGAGGCTCAGTCCGGGGCGCCTGTCCGGGATCATCATGTCCATTCCCCGGTTTGAGGGCAAGAATACCAGGGCGTGGAACTCGGTGACCCCCTCGCCGTGGTACCAGAATCGGTCCATGGGTTCCGAGTGGTCGTGGGTCAGATGGGAATAGAAGGCGGTGTACTCCTCCTCTTCCACATCTTCGGGACTTCTGAGCCACACCGGTGTTCCGGTGTTGATCTGCTTACGGGTTTCCCCGCCGTCTTCGTCTTTCCCGATGAGGTAAACAGGGTTGCTGACGAAGTCGGAATAGTGTTTTATGAGGGACTCCAGCTTCCAGGGCTGCAGATACTCCCCGGCGTCATCCTTTATCCTCAGTACGATGGAGGTCCCCACGGGGAGATCCTCGGTGGGCTGGATGGTATAGTTCTCGCTTCCGCTGCTCTTCCATATCCAGCACTGGTCCTCGCCGGCCCTTCGTGTCTTCACAGTTACCTCTTCGGAAACCATGAATGCCGAATAGAAACCCACCCCGAACTGACCGATGAGCTCCGGGCGGCCGGAACTCACCGTGATCTCCTCGAGGAACTTGAGGGTTCCCGAGGAGGCCACCGTTCCCAGGTTGGCCTTGAGCTCTTCTTCGTTCATTCCCACGCCGTTGTCGGAAACCGTAAGGGTTCCAGCCTCTTCATCGGGTATTATCAGGATCTCAGGCGAATAGCCTCGACTGTGAGGTCGGGGTCGTCCAGGGCAAGGTATCTCAGTCTGTCAATTGCGTCGGAGGCGTTGGATACAAGCTCCCTGAGAAAAATGTCGCTGTTCGAATAAAGGCTGTTGATAACAAGATCGAGAACCCTTCTGGTCTCCGCCTTGAACTTCAGTTTTTTCTGCATAGTCATCGTTCTCCCCTAGCGCAGTTTTCCTTCCAGGAACGGAACCTGGAATACCTTTTCTGAATAGATGGGGCCATGCCCGAAGTATCCGTCCTCACCAAAAAGCTCCCCGTGATCAGCGGTAACGGTGATCCATGTATTCCGGGGAACAATATCGAAAAGCCTCTGAAAAACCCCGTCGAGATACTTGACGGTGTCCACCTGTCTGGCCCTCAGCATGTCCATTTCCTTCCCGTCGAAAAAGCGGCTTCCCGATGTGCTCTCCTCTATGCACCCGTCCACTATGTTATCGTCGAGATGCTTGAAAACGCCGTGAACACCGCTTATCCTGGGCCATTCGTTCCGGGCCTCGGTGGGTCTTGCGTAGGGGTAGTGGGTCTCTCCGACATTGAGAAGATAGAAACTGGGTCTGTCTTCGGGGAAGGTCATCAGGTCCAGCATGGCGTTCATGTCGTTGTGCTTGTCCATCAGTCTGTAGGTATCGAACCCCCGGTTCACCGGGGTCATGCTGTTCAGAACGGGAAGGGAAACCATGGCATGGGTCCTGTAGCCCATGGTTCTCTGAAGGAAGTCCGGAAGCCAGAGCCTGGGGACAAGGCTTTTGAACTCTATGTTGCTGGCGCCCAGCCTTTCATTGTATCTGATAAAATCGTGCTTGTAGTACTCGCTGGCGAAAACGCCCGAGGGAGATGAATGGGGCATCAGCCCCATCAGTAGATTGTAGTGGGAGGGAGCGGTCCAGCTGGCATAGCTGTACCTGGCCTCGGTCTGGCCCAGCTTCATTATGGTCTTTGGGGCCGCCTCCATGAAGGTGTCGTACCTGCAGCTGTCCAGGATCACCACGATAAAATTGTTCATGCCTTCGAAGGGAGGATCGGTCCTGACGAGCCCGGTCCGCTTCCTCTTTCTGGAAAATAGCTTCAAATTGAACTCCGTTCATCAGTTGGGAAGATGTGAATAGAGATCGGCCCTCACCTGCTCCGACCACATCCTGGAGAGTTTTGAAAGTGTCTGGGCCAACTCCCTGAAACCAGGTGCGGAAAGACCTTCGGAGTAATAGTAGTTCTTCTGAAAAATAAACTTCCGAACCCCTGCTTCCCATGAGGGTTACATCGACGTCGAATACCGCTGTCCAGGTGGTGCTGTCCTCCTGAACGGCACCGAACTGCCTCACATAGCCCTCCACCGTAACGATCTCGTTGACGCTGGCAGCGGTTCTGAAAACCGCTGGAAAGCCGCCGGCGGACTGAATATCCCTGGCAAGCATTTCGCCGAGCATGGCCCCGGGCCTTGCCACCCATCTGTTGTCACTGCTTTCCCTTATGGAGCCGTCGGCCCGTTCCAGGACCATACCGGAAAGCTGGTAGCTCCCTGCGCCTTCGAAATCCCTGACCCGGACGGGGCAGCTGAATGTGCGGGATATCCTGGCATCGGGGGCTTCCCACCGCAGAAGCCACTGGTAGGAGGGGCCGGTTTCTCCTGTTCCAAGGGGAACGTTCACCGTGATGCATCCTGCAGACATCAAAATTGCGGTAATCGCCAGTTTCAGTTTCATTGCCAGAAATCCTCTCCGCTGTCGCCGGGGGATATTCCCTCCAGCAGCCTGTTCAGTCTGGGCATGAACACACTGAACTCGTGAAGGATAACGCCGGTGTCATCGAAGGTGTCCTGAAGGTCGTCCGCCAGGTACCCCAGAATGGCCGAGAGTTCAGAGAGCTTTTCGGTGATTGGTAGAAGTCGTCAACCAGGGGATCGACACTACCCTTCACCTCCCTTACGGCCAGCGTCAGTTCCATTCCCAGTTCGTTGTACGTGATCAGTAGCCTGTCTATGTTTGCCATTGTGTTTGCCATCCGGCAGCCCAGGGAGTCGTACTCGATGCCCTCGAGGATCCGGTTGATACGGGTCAGGGCAAGGATGGCCTGGTCGTTCAGGTTCTTGGCATCCACCTGTTCCAGTATCTCAAAGATCCTGTTCAGACCGGTGGTCACCGACTGAACCGTTCCGGACTGTACCGGGATCACCGACAAGTCGGACTGGAAGGAAAGTTGATCGGCGGTCCACAGCCTTGGAATGGAATCGGGTATACTCTCGAGGTTGACATTTCTCAGGCCTGTTATGCCGGTTATGTTCAGGGAGGCGACTATTGTTTCATCCACGACGAACTTCTCGTCCTCGATCTTCATGACCACCTTTACCAGCCTGCCGTCCGGAGCTATCTCGATGGATGTGACGGAACCCACCGGGACGCCGTTGTAGTTCACCGAGCTTCCAACGTTCAGCCCGCCGACGCTCCAGCCGAAGTAACAGGCGTAGCTGGTGCTCTCGGGGCTTCTGAAACCACCGGCGAGCCAGAAGATGGAAGCGATGAAAAGGCCCATTATCACAACGAAAAAGATTCCCAGCCGCAATCTGTTAGCCCTGAGTGCCATGGCTAGTCTCCTGTCTTTCTTCCAAAAAAGTCCCGGACCCTCTGGTCGGTGGACTCCCCGGCCAGGGCACGGGCCTTGCCCGTTGCGATGATCCCCTTCTCTTCCGGGTCAAGCATAACCACTCTGTCCGATATGGCAAATATGCTGTCCAGCTCGTGTGTAACGATTATAACCGTTGTTCCAAGGCTTTTGTTAACTGATACTATGGTCCTGTCGAGTTCCGCGCTGGTGACGGGGTCGAGGCCCGCCGAAGGCTCGTCAAAGAACAGGACCTCCGGGTCAAGGGCCATGGCCCTGGCCAGAGCTGCCCTCTTCTGCATTCCTCCAGAAATTTCCAGGGGGTTTTCATAGGCGGCGTGGATAAGCCCCACCATCTCCAGTTTGCTCATGGCCACGTCGGTCATTTCGGGCCTTGTAAGACCGGTGAACTCCGCAAGGGGAAGCATCACGTTCTCCAGAACTGTCAGGTTGCCCATGAGGGCACCGGACTGAAAGAGGACTCCCCAGCGGCTCCTTGCCGCGGACAATATTGACTTATCCTCCCATATATCCATGCCGTCGAACAATATCCTGCCCTCCATGGGTCTCATTAGCCCAACAAGGTATCGCATTATGGTCGATTTTCCGCAGCCGCTTTTGCCGACTATCACAAGGACCTCGCCGGTGAAAACGTCCATGCTGACGTTTTTCAGGACGATCTCCTCCTCGTATCCTCCGGTGAGGGAGTCCACATGGATGATCCTTTCTTTCATAATGACAGCCCCGGTCTGAGATGAACGAAAACAAGTGACAAAAGAGCATCGGTGAGTATCACCAGGAAAATGCTCACCACAACCGCCGAAGTGGTGGCTTTACCCACAGCGGCTGGTCCTCCCCGTACCCTCATTCCCATGTATGAACCGGTTATGGAGATTATCGCCGAATAGAAAACACTCTTGATTATTCCCCAGTACAGGTCAAACGGGATCAGCGCTTTCCGTGCCTCGGCGATGTACACCTCGGGGGGCATGTCAAGGAACATTCCCCCGGCGGCCAGACCGCCGGCCATTCCCGAAAAGTTCGCGATGGTAACGAGGAGGGGCATTACCAGGAACAGGGCGATCATTTTGGGAGTAACGATGTATCCATGGATGTTGAATCCCATGACCTCAAGGGCATCGATCTCCTGTCTTACCTTCATGGTTCCTATTTCCGCTGCGAAGGCAGAACCGGACCGTCCGGCAACCAGCACGGCGGTCATCATCGGGCCGATCTCCCAGCAGATGCTGTAGGCAAGCAGGGCAGGCATGAAGAGCTCGGCTCCGACCTGGCGCATCTGATAACCTGCCTGGTATCCAAGAACGACACCCATCAGCCAGTTGAGCGTAACTATGATGGGTACCGCCATAACACCGGTCTGTTCCATGTAATAAGCGGTGATGGAACCCCTGAACCTGGAGGAGAAAAGGGCCCGGAATGCATTGGTGGTAAAGACGAAGAGGCCGGAGATTGTGGACCATGACTCCGCAACGCTGTCGCCAATATCGGCGAAGTGATACTTGATGGTCTTTTTGGACCTGAAGGGCGGTGGAGTTTTATCGATCTCCTCGAACCTGTCAAAAAGCGATTCTATATCCGAATTGGCGTTGTTGATCTGAACCCGTTTTCCCCGTCTGAGTCTGTTCTGATGGAAGGACCACACCCTGGCTGCGATTCCCGTATCCAGCTTTCACATTCGCCGAAATCCAGCACCGCCATCCTTAAAGGTAGTTCGGCCAGCTTCCCCGTAACCATGGACAGATCCTTGACACTGAACCTTCCGATGAAGTAAGCCGTTCTGTCCCTAATCTCTATGCTGCAGTCCAACTTGTATTCAACCCCCCGGGAATCTCCCCGTGTTTTTTGTGAATGTTTTAATATAATGCAAATGGGTTCTGTTTTCCCGTAATTTCAGGAGGTGGGTCATGGGTACTATCGTATTCCTTATTCTCAGGTTCGTGTTCAGCATTAACAACTACGGAGATGGCCAGACCCTGGCTACCCTTGTATCTCTGGATACCATTGCCCTGATGCTTCTGCTTCACTACAAGAAACGGAGCTGAAAGAAAGGGGAATGGCAGACATTCTGAAGGGGCGGGCTCGCTTTCGGATCTATGAAGTTCATAATTTCATGTTTACGCATCTTCATATATTATGAGTTTACATAGTAATCCGCCCATGCCCGCCCGGGCCGTCTGTTTCTAATCACTTACCCTGAGATATGTTAGGGTATACAGCACCCCTTCTTCGACCCATGTGACTTCCCTTTTTGTTAACTAACCTGGAACATCTATCCTTTATTATTGTGCAGCTTCCTGTTACAGTATCAGCCATAACCCGTCACTGAAATATTCCCTGCCACCTTGTTTTTATCGTTTACTGGTCCTGTAGAGCTCCCGGTGTGGTTTCCCGATTCAAGAGCTTTATATTCCCTTCATGGATAAGCACAGCATAATGAAACTGAGAAGATCGGAACTCTGGATATTCGATGCCGACGATACCCTCTGGGAAAGCGCACTGTACTTCCGGCGCGCGAGGAGGATTTCGTGGCACTCATGCAGAGTCTGGGGTTCGACCCTGAAGGAATCAGGGAGGAAGTCCACTTAAAGGACATCGAAAGGCTCTCCGTTACCGGCTACGGAGCCCGACCATACATGGATACCCTAAGCAACATCGCCAGGGAAAAGCTAACGGAACTAACGCCATATGTTCTTGATAGTCTTGAATATATATCAAATTGTCTCCTCCGTCATCCCCTTGTTCTGCTTCCCGGAGTTCTGAAAACACTGGGCAGAATGCACGCCGCAGGAAAACAGATGCTTGTATATACAATGGGAGAGGCAGACCACCAGAAAGACAAGTTCTCAAGGTCGGGAATAGCCGGCCTCTTCCGTGGGATAAGGGTGGTTCCCGTAAAAACCGAAGAAACCATGAAGGAACTGCTGGCTGGCTCAGGCATTCGACCTGACATGGCCTGCATGATTGGAAACAGCCCGAGGTCCGACATTAATCCAGCCATCGGATGCGGTGTTAACGCTCTCTATCTGAAGCGTGCGCTGACATGGCAGGCTGAGCAGACTGAGTTTGCCGAACCCGGACTTGTTACAACCGTGACCTGCATTTCGGAGATCCTGCCCCTGGCCGGAGTGGAATGATAGGGTCACAGCGGCTCTATACAGGCTGCGTTGACAATTCTGGAGGAAACGATGAACCTTATCGATGCACTGAGCACGGACACAATTTCAGCGAACATTTCAATCGGCAGCAAGGAAGAGTTACTATCCGCCATCGCCGACATCGCCTGCGGCAGCGAAAACCTGGCAACGGTGGACAGGGAAAAGGTACGTGAAGCTCTTCTGGCCAGGGAAGAACTTGCATCCACAGGCCTTGGTAGCGGAGTGGCGGTTCCCCACTGCAGGCTTCCCGGTATCCCATCGATCACCATGGGCCTGGTTACCACCTCCAGGAAGATAGATTTCCATGCGGCTGATAATGAAAAGGCCGATATCTTCCCCTTCGTTATAGGCCCGGACAGCAACCCTAAACTCCACCTGAAAGCCCTTTCCGGCATTTCCAGGGTCCTTCGGAACCCCGTAACCAGGAAGGCCGTAAGGGGAGCCGGAACCGCCGAGGATATCCTCCAGCTGATTCTGGATGCCGCGGGAGAGGGCCTGGCTCAACCCCTTCCCGAGCCTCTCTGCGCCATGAAGATGCTGCATGTTTTCGTTGGGAACGAAACCCAGTTCAATGACATCCTTCAGGTGTTCGCCTCGGGGGACTATACAGGTGCCATGGTGGTGGAAGCCCATGAGTCAACGGAATACCTGTCCAGCATGCCGGTGTTCGCCGGTTTCTGGAACAGCGAGCTCAGCTCCTTCAACCGCATCATCATAGCCGTGGTGAAGGATTCACTGGTCAATCAGACAATAAGGCAGATCGAGTATGTCTCCGGGGATCTTGCCGGGCAGAACGAGGTAATGATAACGGTTTCGGACCTGCACCACGCCCTGGGCTCCCTGGATTTTTAGGGTATCATCATGAACATTCCAATTACCGCCCTTGTCGGCGTGGCGATCACACTTGGTCTCTATTCCGGAAGGCTTGTGAGGAAAACAGGTCTTCCTTCCATTATAGGATTTATGCTGCTGGGTGCCCTCATGGGAGTTTCCGTGATGAAACTCTTCACCGGTGAACACCTGGGCTCCCTTGATTTCATTACGGACATAGCCCTGGGTTTCGTTGCCTTCACAATAGGCAACGAACTCAAGATAACCACCCTCAGATCCCTGGGAAGATCCATCGGACTCATTATAATTCTCGAGTCCCTGGCTGCACTTGTGGTGGTGGCGTTCCTGGTTTACGCAGTAACCGGAGACCTGGTCACTGCGCTGATCTTCGGTTCACTTGCCCCGGCCACCGCCCCCGCCGGTACCGTGGCGGTGATAAAGGAGTACCGGGCCAGGGGAAAGCTGTCCTCTTCCCTCTACGCCGTTGCCGGTTTCGACGATGGCGTGGCAATACTGCTCTTCGGCTTCACCATTGCCATCGCCAAACAGCTCCTTCTTACGGAAGCCGGTCTTGCCGGGGGCGGTCTCCTTTCAGGGCTTGCCAGGCCGGCCCTGGAGATCGCGGGAAGCCTCGGAGTAGGTGGAGTTCTCGGTATCATCTATTCCGCCCTTGTTCGCAGGATCGACTCCAACTCCAACATAACTGCGTTAACATTCGGGTTCATACTCCTTGGTGCGGGTCTTTCCGCCATGTACCACCTTTCGCTGATACTGGTGAACATGGGAATCGGTTTCGTTCTGGCCAACACTTCAAGGCAGAGCATTCTGATAGGAGTGAACGAACAGCTGAGATCACTGATGCCCCTGCTTTTCATTCTCTTCTTCTTCCTGGCCGGTGCCCATCTAGACTTTGCCGCCCTTCCAGCCCTGGGATTGACCGGGCTTGCCTACATAGTCGGCAGAACCGCGGGAAAGATCGGCGGCTCGTGGCTGGGGGCCTGGCTGGGAAAGGCACCGAAGGTGATCAGGAACAACATCGGTCTGGGGCTGCTCTCCCAGGCCGGTGTGGCCATTGGCCTTTCACTCCTCGTTTCCAGGGAGTTCGCTGCCATAAACAGCCCGAAGGCACACCTTATAGCCGCTTCGGTGGTTACCACCATTACAGCCACATGCATTCTCTTTGAGATCCTGGGCCCCATAACCGCAAGGATCGCCCTGAAGAACTCCGGGGAGATCGGCCTGGATAAATAGCGGATGCCGGGGGAGCTGAAGGCCTCCCCCGGCGGTTTCCTGCTTACTATTTAACGTGAACCAGCTTGAACCCCGCTGTGCTGTCGCCGCCGGTAACCCTTACCATGTACATGCCCGGGGGCACCCGGGAACAGTCCCAGGTGTACTCCCCGGAGATCACAGGCTGGGAATGGATAATTCTTCCTGCCATGTCATGTATTGTTAACTCGGTTGTCTGATAATCAGTTACAACGCTTATCACCGCTGCTGGGCCCACCGGGTTCCCCCCGGTATTGGCTACGCTCAGGCCGGAATGCCCCGTTTCTCCGTTATTCACCCCGGAAGGATCCGGAGTAGCAGCTCTCAGGTCCCACTGGAGGTCGTCTCCCCTGGCGCCATAAACGAGCCAGATCCTGCCGTCGGAACCTGCTGCCATGCGGCCATCGTCGATGGCGTCCGCCGTGGCTGCGGTTTCACCGGAACTCCATACCCCTTCCGAAAGGGTTGCGTATCTGATGGAACTCATTCCCGCGGTCCATGATACCACTATATCGCCGGAACCGGTGTGGGCCACGGAGGGCCGAACTCCATGATCGGCACCGGAGACCACCTCCGGGGCAGTCCAGTCGTTTGCCTGTTTCATGGAGAACAAAATCTCACCACCGGAGCCCTGCCAGGCCACGGCAAATCCTCCGGGAATCCCGGCGATGCATGGGTAGCGGCCCTCGAGGGAGGGGGTGGAGATCAATATCTCCGGACCGAAGGACCCGCTGTCCGGAGCGTCCCTGAAACCGATGGCCCATCCGCTCTCGGTTTTCCGGTGATAAACCAGACCGTATCCGGAGCCGTTCCAGGCCACATCGGGATATCGCTCGGGGGAATCGGTTCCTGCCAGGACCTCTTCGGTGGTCCACTGGGAACCGGTCCACATTCTGCCCACTATGTCAGGATCTCCTCCGTCCCATTTCTGCCAGACGAGCCAAGTGTGACCCGCCCCGCCGGACATGGCCGGTTCTACATCGAAGGGATCTCCGGTGGTAAGTGTTTCAGATGAATTCCAGCCGGAGCCGTTCCAGAGTGAAGTGAAAATGTCATAACCCTCGTGGTTGTCCCTCATGGACTGCCAGGCAACCCACACGTTCCCGGTTCCGTCGCCGCCAACCGTAGGGTGCCAGTCCCAGTACTCGTGCTGGCAGACATTAACCGGTTGAGCCCAGGAATCCCCATCGGTGCAGGTGGCTGTGATATTGGCACGCACAGGGTCGGAGGAACCTGAAACGGCAAAGACCATTCCTGAAGCGGGGTCGGAGTACATATCCACCCTGCCCTGTGTGTGAAACCGTCTGTAAGGGATAATCCAGCCATCCCGACGCAGGTGGAGTGAATCCCCCTGCTGAAACCTGAGAAGGCTCCAGGTGAACCCAGTGGTTTCAGTGTGGGATCTCCGAAGAGTACCGCGCCGTCTTCGTTGCCCATGTTGTTACCAAGCCACACCCTGAAGGCATCTCCGAGGTTGGAGCCCCCTGCCAGCTGTCCGTAGTAGTCGGTGAAGTAATTGGTGTAGTCGACCTTTGTCTGGGCAAGTGCGGCAAGACCGTAGGAGTCGGTCCAGATATAACTGTTGGCCAGATTGTCCACTTCGGTCCACCGGCCGTTGCTGCAGCAGTTGAGAACATAGAAAATCGCGTGGGGATCCAGTGGAGGTACCTCGAAGTTGTTAAGCGTTCCGGCGCCCTCAGGGGAGCCCCTGTGTGGAAACTGCTTCCCCAGGGGCTGGAGTGGGAGATGAGATGCACCCACTCATACCCTTGAAGAAGTCTTTCCCTGAAATCGTCGGCGTTGGTGCCCACGGGGTCGTTCACACGGGTTACGCTGTCATACAGACCGTCCAGGGCGTAGGTGAGCCCGGTGAATGCTTCTTCATAGGCCAGGGCCTCTGGGGAAGGCTCATTGCCCCTGTCCTGTAGGCATGATTCTTCTCGAAATACAGATTGAGCAGTTCCGTCTCCGAGGCGAAGGTGAGGTATGTCGGGGTCAGCCTGCCCAGCCAGATCTCCGGGGCACCGTTGCTGTAGGATTCGAACAGACCGTCTGAATTGGAATCGGTCCATGATCCGTTCATGTCCATGAGATACATGTCGATGGGGTACTCGCCGTAGCCGTTGTCCATCCAGCCTGTGGGTATGTCGCCGATGGCCATCGCCCCCACGAGTGAGCCGGAGGCATATTCAGCCTGGAGATCGTTCCTTATATCCGAAGCGGTGCCGCCTTGGATCTCCCACACCTCGATGGCATACCCCTCCAACTCGAGGTCATTCTGAAATGTGGAAAGGCCGCCAGTAATTCCCGGGTAAACCCCGGCATCCACCAGAAGGACCACAAGATCCCCTTCGGTGGCCCCGATGGGGGTTTCCGTGATCCGTCTTGAATAAGAACCCTCCCGGTCTCAATGGAGATCCTGGTGGAAGAGCACTCCCTTCCCCGGCTGTCCATGTACTGGATCGGGATACCCTGGGGAACCCCCCGGGCAAAGGCCGCGGCGAAAAGCACTACCAGTGAGAACCTTATCATGATCAGTTACCTTCTTCCAGGGAGCCCACGGCGTTTCCACCGCTTCAAGTATTTCCCCTGAACGAACCACCTCGACCATCCTGTTGTGGTCGGGGTATAGGGCCTGTCCTCTCCAAGATGCTCCACATGTTCCGAACCGTGTCCCGGGCGGCCTGAACCCCATTCCGCAGCTGTGGCTCCTGAATCCAGGGCCTGTGCCGCGGCTATCAGTTCTATTCCAAGAACACCCGGGCGTTCTCAATTATCTGACAGTTCTTCAGTGCGGTGTTCATTCCCATGCTCACGAAATCCTCCTGGTCAGCCGCCGCAGGGATGGAGGCAACCGCGGCGGGATTGGACAGGATGCGCTGCTCGGCGATTAGCATGCCCGCTGTGTACTGGCTGAGCATATGACCGCTGTAGAGCCCCGGTTTCTCCGCCAGGAATGGAGGAAGACCAACGGAAAGGGCCGGATTGAGAAGGCGGTTCAGCCTCCTTTCGCTGAGCACTGAAACCATTGTGATCGCCGTTCCCGCCATTTCCATTGGTAGAGAGACCGGTGTTCCCTGGAAGTTCGCACCGGTCAGCACCAGGTTTTCATCGGGAAAGAAAAGCGGGTTGTCACCCACACCATTCAGTTCGGTCTCCACCTGGCTCCGGGCATAGGCCACCGCGTCGTGGGCCGCTCCGATCACCTGGGGAGTGGAGCGCATGGAGTAGGCGTCCTGTACCTTCTGTGGCGTTTTACCGGTGGTAAGGTCGCTTCCGGCTATGCATTTCCGTATGGCCCTGGCGCTTCTCAGGGAACCTGAAAACCCTCGAACTGTGTGAACCCTGTCCTCGTAGGGTTTCATATTGGCGAACAGGGCCTCAAGGCTCATTGCAGCCGCTATCTCAGCCTGCATCAGCCATCTGTTCATATCATAGATATTCAGGGCTGAGATGGCGGTAAGGAGATTGGAGCCGTTTATAAGGGCGAGGCCATCCCGGGCATGTAGTTCCAGGGGTTTCAACCCCGCCCGTTCAAGGGCTTCCCTCCCGGGATACCTCTCACCTTCATGGAAGGCCTCCCCCTCGCCCATGACCACCAGAGCGATCATGCTCATGGGGGCCAGGTCTCCGCAGGCGCCAACGGAACCCTTCTCGCACACCACGGGAGTTACACCCCTGTTCAGCATTTCCACCAGCATCCGGGTCATCTCCAGGCGAACGGCACTGTGTCCGTTGCAGTGGACATTGGCCCTTCCCAGCATTGCCCCCCGGACATGCTCGATGGGAGCGGGCTTCCCTATTCCGGCAGAATGATTGTAAATGAGGTACTTCTGGAAGGAAAGGACCTCGTCGTCGGAAAGCCTGGTTTCGGAGAACTCACCGATCCCGGTATTGATGCCGTACATGGTCTCCCCGGCGGTTATCTTCTCCTCCACCATTTTTCGGCAGCGAAGTATCCTGGTTTCGGCGGCGGGGTCGATCTCGACCTTTTCGCCCATCCTTGCCACGGAAACGACTTTTTCTATGGTAAGGCCTTTGCCGTTCAGAACTACAGACATGGAGTCCTCCAGTATGCTTGGATGAAAGGGGCTTTGAAACATGAGTATCTAATAATACTAAAGAACTCCATCCCCGGTAAGAAGCTCACTCCCTCAGGGAGAGAATGTGGAGCCTGGGAAAGTCTTCAGGATTCGGATTCCATGCCAGTATTCCCCTCTGGGTGACCTTGACCCGGAGTTCATCGGCGTCCGGGGGCGGATCCTCCAGGGCAACGGTAAACAGATGCTGACCGCCGGCATACACATCGAACAGGGGTACTCTTCCCGGCCGTCCCGTACCCAGAGCCTGCCCTCGGGATCGACGCCCATTCCGATGAAGGGCACCATGGGTCTGTACTCCGACGGGTCCCATCTCATCTCAGGCGGCGCGCCTTCGGCAAGGAGCTGCTGACGAACCTCCTCCCGCTCTTCCTCTATCTCCTCAGCAGGCCTCTCCCTGGGTATCCTATCCTCTTCGATGGTATAGATGGGATTCCCCTGGAAATCGAGGACATGTACCGCGAACTCCGTGTATGAATAGGGCAGATAGTAAACGTTTCCCTGGAAATCCGAGGTAAAGACTATCTGTGATTCCTCGGTGGATTCCCGAAGCCGCTCGCGGTTGAAATCCACCGTGTGGCTGTAGTATTCCAGGTCCTGCACCGGAGAATCGCTCCACAGGGCGAGTAGCCGCCCATACCGGGAGTCTCCCGGTCGAAGATCCTGTAACTGCCCGTAAAGGATCCGTTCAGCGAGGGCGCGGTCCTTTCCGGCGACCATGGTATGAAGCCGCTTATTACGGTGTCAACGGTGAGATCAGGGTTGAGGAATGTAATCCTTGTGAGGCCCGGATCACTCACCAGAAGGCGGTCATCGGACATTGTGGTAAGGCAATAGGGTCTGATGAACTCACCGGGACCCTCGCCGCTGCCGCCGCCCCGATAGAGGAACTCTCCCCTGGGCCGTAGGCGGATATTCGGCTGGTGGTTCCATCAAGGACCATAATGTTGCCGTCTTCCGTTATGCAGGCGTCACGGATATCCCCGAAACATAGCAGCTGTCACCCATCTCCTCTCCTATGGAAAGTGAGATCTCCAGAACAGGTTCATTCCCACGGTCAGACCCACTGATAACCTCAGGGGACTCACCACAGGAGACAACCAGGATAGCAAAAAGGGGCAACGCAACTCTTCCCGGTTTCATTTCTTCCTCCATCTGTTCATTAAAGAAAAGGGTGCCTTCGTAATATTCAAAAAATTTATGCAATTTGTCAAATGAATCATAAAAATAGCCCCGGTACATCATTCCGATCATACCGGGGCGGCGTTGGATGTCAGCTTACCAGCATCGCCTTGGCGAACCTGCCGTGTACCGAAGCCACGAACTTCGCCAGGTGGAGGGTAAGGATCAGAAGGAGTCCCCCGGCGGCCATCACCAGAGGCATTGCATAGAAGGGTATCCAGACATTCGGCTGGATCACGGCCTCATCGAACCCATATTGCAGTAACGGAGCACCCAGAAGGGATACCCCCAGACTGAAGAGGGTGATGATAAGAGTGAAGTAGAAAATGCCCAGGGGAAGCATCAGGAACATGTAGAGAACCGTTGTCCAGGTGGTGCCGGTCCTCAGCAGGGTCTTGAAGCTCTGCCACCAGGACTCTCCCCGTGGGAAAATGGCCCGTCTGGGCATCCTGACACCCAGAAGGGCCTCAACGAGCCTGCCTTCAACAAAGCCCAGGGCCCTTGCGGACAACAGGAAGAGCATGCTGACAGGTATGCCCACAATGAAGATAAGCAGGCTCACGGAAAGTGAAAGCCCCGTTGTGGCAAGAGAAAAGTAAAGGGTTCCTGTCAGAAGGGACAGAACCATGTAGAGACAGGCTGCCCAGGAGCCCGGATCCCAGATCACCGAAAGGAACCTTCCTGTGGGTCTCTTCCCCCTTTCAAGGGATCGGGGCATGACGGCGAAAACAGGTTTCGTGTGCTGCTCTATGTCCGTATAAACATCACGGATCTCCTCCGGCGTTCCATACTGCTCGATAACCGTCCTGGCCATCTGCTGCCTGTCCCCTCCGGGATCATCCCTGAGTGCAGCGAGAAGCGCTTCGTTAAGATGATCCTCGGCATTCGCCAGGGCGTCCTGAACGGTGGACCTGTCCAGTTCTCCCATGGCTTCCTTCAGCTCATCGAGGTATTTCTCTATTGAACTATTCATACATGCTCCCTCCAAGAATTCTATTGATGAGAGTGCTGGTGCTTCTCCAGATATCCTTCCACCTCACCAGGGCTTCCATTCCCTCAGCTGTAATAGTGTAATAGCGCCTGGGCGGACCGGAGACCGAGGGCTCCACGGTACTTTCCAGCAGCCCGCTCCGCTCCAGTGACTTCAAGACCGGATAGAGGGCCCCCTGTTTGATCAGCTGGAAGCCTTCCCCATCACCGGAAATCTCCTTGGCGATCCGGTAGCCGTACATCGGTTCCTCCGACTGGGCCAGGATTGCAAGGAGGGCAAGTGAGGTGGTGCCGGAGCTGATCTCCCTGCTGAATTTTCTGTCAACCTGATTTAGTTCTTTCAAGGCATTCTCCTTTGACAGCTAGTGCTTACCCAATACTAGTACTTAGTTACCACTAGTGTCAAGTCCTCAATACCCCCGACACTTGACCCGTCCATCCGGTGGCGCAATGTAATACATTATCACTTTCAATCGTTCTCATCGGGGGTGATCGGTTTGCGCAATGATGTCCAGTCCAAATTCGCGGATCTGCTGAGAAGCTCTGACGAAGATCTTTCCTCCCTTCTGTCACTCTTCAGGGACTGCCTCATTTTCATCTTCGATTCCAGGGGCCGCTTCACATTCGGCCATTCGGATTCCAGCTCCAGACTGCATGCATCCCCGAGTAATTTTCTGGGCAAAATGGTTCCTGAAGTACTCCCGGAACGCATATCCAGGCAGTTCGAGAACGCCTTTGAGATGAACAGGAAAGGTGAGGTCTCAGAGTTTGACTACTGGATGGACATGGTAACGCACATCGGCTGGTTCTCCGCCTCCTGTGCTCCCATTTTCAGAAAGGGAGTTTTCCAGGGCACCATGGCCATCGTAAGGGATGTTACCCGTCAAAAGGAGGCTTCCGAAGCATTAAGGATCAGCGAGGAAAACTACCGGACCCTTGTGGAAAGGGCCGCGATCGCCATCCTGGTAATCGATGGAAGCACGATCATCTACGCCAATCCCTTTACAACGGAAATATGCGGTTATGCCGTTGAAGAACTGGTCGGCCAGGATTTCCCTGATTTCATAGCCCCCTCCGAAAGGGAAAGGGTATCCAGAATTCACGCCGGACAGCTGGAAGGGGATGACCCTCTCCAGGCATATAAGCTCAAGATGCTGAAAAAGAGCGGAAGGCTCATCGATGTAAAGATCAGAGCCAAAGCGATATCCTATCAGGGAAAACCCTCGATTCAGATACTGATCCAAAGCCATCCGTAAATTTGACAAATAGATCTTCCAATCCATTGTCATCAATGCATTTAAGCATGACCCGGATAAGGCATTATTTCAGATCAGGACCCAGATCGAGGAAAAACGCGTCATAAGTAGTGTCATGCTTAAAATAATGCATCACAACACTATACAGAAGTTATTTGTCAAATTTACGGATGGCTTTGAAACCCGCCTGGTGCCCTGACACGACTCGAACGTGTGGCCTACGGTTTAGGCTGTCGAAGACCGCGCGAAGCGCGCAACCGCCGCTCATGAAGGGCATGCTTAATCTATTGCCCAACAATCTATTATGAAATCTATTTGTCAAATTTACGGATGGCTTCGAAACCCGCCTGGTGCCCCTGACACGACTCGAACGTGTGGCCTACGGTTTAGGAAACCGCCGCTCTATCCAACTGAGCTACAGGGGCAAGGCGGGAAAGCAGGGCCAATTATGCAGTGAAACTAACACTTCGTCAAACCCCGTCTACTTTTGCCAGCAGTTCAGCGGCCTGGAGGGCGAGGGAATCGGCGAAGAGCATTCCATTAGCGTCGGGGATGAGATGGTTGTTCACCTGTGACACCATGCCTGTACCGAGAAGCTCCCCGCAATCAAGCGTGTAACCTGCCCTTCTCAATTCGTCGAGGTCGATCCCTCCCCTGTGCCTGAAGCCCAGGGATAGAATCTCATGTGCGCAGTTTTCCCCGGAGAGGTCTTCCCCTGATTCCACCGGCGAGTCACCGCGGATCACGCATGATTCGTACAGCGCGGAATCGCTGTGATTCCATGTTCTTCTGGTCCCGTCGAAGGAATGGGCCGAGGGTCCGATGCCTATGTAGGGGATCCTGGTCCAGTAGGCAGTGTTGTGCTGTGATACGTATTTATCTTCCAGGGCATAGCTGGAGGTTTCGTAGTGGATGTAGCCGTTCTCGGTAAGTACTCGATCCGCCTGGTGATACATGTCCGCGCAGAGGTCGTCGGAGACCTTGTCACCTGCGTCTCCCATTGGTGTTCCCCTGACAAGGGTCAGCTCATAAAGGGATAAATGCTGGGGCATAAAAACGGAGAACCTCTTCCAGATCGGTCTTCTGCCCTTGAATGGTCTGGCCCGGGTGTCCATAGATGAGATCTATGCTGATGTTCCTGAAACCGCTTTCCCTTATCTGCCTTACGGATTCCCTGGCGTCCTCTGCGCTGTGGATCCTGCCCAGCCTTTTCAGCGCCGAATCATCAAAGCTCTGAACACCAAGGCTTATCCTGTTGAAGCCCGCCAGAAGAAGGGTGGAATAGCCCCTGTGGTCAAGGACCGCCGGGTTGGACTCGATGGTTATCTCCCGCAACCCCGGTGAGCGGACCTTTCCGATGAGCCTTCTCCAGAACTCCGGAGGAAGGAGGGTGGGGGTTCCTCCGCCGGCATAGAAGGTTCTGATGCTTTGATCGAGACCATCGGTGCGCTGGATGAACTCCGCATTCAGGGCAGTACACATCCCGGTTATGTCAGAAGGTTTGTCCGATGACGCGAAGGCGCAGTAAGAGCACTTCCGAAGGCAGTATGGCACATGGACATAGAGACCTATTCCACCGGAGGCCATCGGGGGTCCTCAAATCTCTGAATTTCAAGGGTATATCCCGCTGGATCCCTTACGAAGCAGTTGTATATCCTGTACTCGGGGGTAGCCGCAGGGGCTTTGATCACTTCGCAGCCGGCGTCCTTCACACGATCGAACCACAGGTCGACATCGTCAGTTACAAGAGTAAGGGTTACACCGCTCCGATGGCCGGGGTCCTTCTTTGAACAGAACCCTATGAAGGCACCGGCACCGACCCTGTAAATCCGGCATCCGCCTGATCGAGCACCATAGGGAGCTGGAGGACTTCGGTGTAGAACCGGTGGGTTTCCTCCACTGCCTCGGTGTAGCAGAAGGTTATCATGGAATCAAATGGCTTCATGTCAGTCATCCCTTTTCAGCACCGCCAGGAAGGCTTTCTGGGGTATCATGACCCTGCCTACCATTTTCATTCTCTTCTTGCCGGCTTTCTGCTTTTCCAGGAGTTTTCTCTTTCTGGTAATATCGCCTCCATAGCACTTGGCCGTTACATCCTTACGCAGGGCGCTTATGGTGGTTCTGGCTATCACGGTACCGCCAATGGCACCCTGTATGGGAATTTTGAACTGCTGCCTCGGGATCTCATCCTTCAGGTTCTCGCATGCTCTTCTGGCCCAGTTCAGGGCCCTGTCGCGGTGAACCAGCATGGAGAGGGCATCGACCTTCTCATGATTCACCAGGATGTCCACCTTGGCCAGGTCCCCAACCCTGTAATCAGCGGGCTCATAGTCGAAACTGCCGTAGCCCTGGGTAACGGACTTGAGCTTGTCGTAAAAATCGTAAACAATTTCCGCCAGGGGCATTTCCACCTTTATCTCCACTCTCTTTGCACCCACATAGAGATTCGAATAATTCTGCCCCCTTCTGTCAAGTAGCAGGGTGGTCACCGGACCTATGTACCTGTCCGGCATTATCACCGATGCCTTTATGAAGGGTTCTTCGGTAAGTTCTATCTGTGAGGGATCGGGATAAAGGTTGGGGTTGTCTATGTAGTGCACTTCACCGTTGTTGAGTGTAATTCTGTAAAGAACGGTAGGGGCGGTGAGAACCAGGCTCATTCCGAACTCGCGCTCGAGCCTTTCCTGTATCACCTCGAGGTGTAGAAGGCCCAGAAAGCCGCACCTGAAACCGAAACCAAGCCCGACGGAATTCACCTTTTCAAAGGTAAGTGAAGCATCGTTCAGCTTGAGTTTGTCCATGGCCACGGCAAGGTCGTTGTAGTCTTCACTTGAAATGGGAAAAAGGCTTGAGAAAACCACCGGCTTGGATTCCTCGAAACCATCCAGTGGCTTTTCTGCGGGGTTCTTCACCGTTGTTACGGTCTCACCGCTCCGCACATCGCTTACACTCTTGATCCCCGCAATGAGATAGCCAACATCCCCTGTCCCGAGTGTTTTGCACTTCAACCGGTGAACGCCCAGATGGCCAATCTCCTCGATCCGGTACTCCCCCCCTTTGCCATCAGAAGTATGTCCTGATCCTGATGCATGGTGCCCTCTTCTATCTTGAAGTAGGCAACCACACCGCGGTAGGGATCGAAAATGCTGTCGAAAACCCTTGCCCTGAGAGGTGCGCTTGTGTCCCCTGTGGGGGGCGGGATATCACGTACGACGGAGTCGAGAAGTGCCTGTAGCCCTTCACCGGTCTTTGCGCTTACAAGGACCGCTGTCTCCGGGTCGAGACCCAGTTCGTTCTCTATTTCGTGAAGGGTTTCATCAATATCCGCCGAGGGAAGGTCTATCTTGTTCACCACCGGAATAATGGTAAGCTCCTGATCCATGGCCTTGTACAGGTTGGCCAGGGTCTGGGCCTCCACGCCCTGGGCGGCGTCTATGACAAGAAGGGCCCCCTCGCATGAGGCCAGGGCCCGGCTGACTTCATAGCTGAAATCCACATGGCCCGGTGTATCTATCAGGTTCAGCTGATACTTCGTTCCGGCTCCCCCGTCGTAGTACATGGTAACAGCACTGCTTTTTATGGTTATTCCGCGCTCACGCTCAATATCCATGGAATCAAGCATCTGATCATGGAACTCCCTGGGAGTCACCGTACCGGTGACCTGAAGGAGCCGGTCGGCCAGGGTGGATTTGCCGTGGTCGATGTGAGCGATGATGCAGAAGTTTCGTATGTTTTGCTGCAAGTTTTTCCTCCAATGTTGATGTGTAATATGTTTGGTACTCGGGGGTCTTTCCAAACTGAGGCTAAAGGGAGAAGAAAATGCCTATTTTCAAAAAGGACAAAAAAGACAGGGAAGAGGAGAATCCTCTCCAGTTGATCAACGACTGCAAGGTCGGCCAGGGAACCAGGATCTGGAATTTCGTGAACATCTACGGCTGCGAGATCGGGAAGGACAGCATGGTGGGCTGTTTCTGCGAGATCCAGAAGGGCGTGAAGATCGGCGACAGGACCAGGGTGCAGAGCCACTCCTTCATATGCGAACTGGTGGAAATAGGCAACGACTGCTTCATCGGCCATGGAGTGATGTTCATAAACGATGTATACCCTCCTCAACCGGATCCCGCCGACTGGAAGGGAACAGTGATCGAGGACGGCGTAAGCATTGGTTCCAACGCAACCATCCTTCCGGTGAAGATCGGCAGGGGAGCCATAATAGGGGCGGGAGCCGTTGTTACGAAGGATGTGCCGGCGGGAGCGGTGGTTGCCGGGAATCCCGCGGTTTTCATGCGCCAGAGGCTGAAAAGGGAGAGAATTAGATTGAGATCGAAATTATTCAGGGTAGTACCCAGAATACCTGATGAGCTGGCGGATCTCAAGAAGATCGCTGGAAATACCTGGTGGAGCTGGAACAGAAGTGCCGTAAGGCTCTTCAGGTCCATGGACACCGATCTGTGGGAGGCAACCAGCCACAACCCCACCCTTCTTCTGGGCAGGGTGAGTCAGAAACGTCTTCGGGAACTGGTCTCCGATCCGGGATTCATGGCGGCCCTGGAAGATGTTAGTTCATCCATGGAAGAGTACCTCTCAAGGGCCACATGGTTCAGAAAGGACTTCCACGGCAAACTGAACGAGGGCGAGGTAATCGCCTACTTCTCAGCGGAATTCGGCCTTCACGAGAGCCTTCCGATCTACTCCGGCGGATTGGGCATACTGGCTGGCGATACGATGAAAAGCGCCAGTGATCTGGGGCTGCCCCTTGTGGGAGTATCCCTTCTGTACCGCCTGGGTTACTTCAACCAGTACCTGAACAGCGACGGCTGGCAGCAGGAAAGATATTCCGTTAACGACTATTCCAACATGCCGGCGGAAAGGGTCCTGGACACCGACGGAACACCCATCACCATCATGGTGCCCATGGACGGCGAACGGGTTCTGGCGGCCATATGGCAGATCAGGGTGGGCAGGGTAAAGCTGTTCCTCCTCGACACGAATCTGCCGGAGAACTCACCGGAAAACCGTGAGATAACCAGCCAGCTCTACGGCGGTGACAAGGAAATGCGAATGCGCCAGGAAATACTGCTGGGAGCCGGTGGAATAATGGCCCTCAGGGCAATGGGACTGACCCCCGCAGTGAGGCACATCAATGAGGGCCACTCGGGTTTCTCATCGTGGAAATGCTGGCGCATCTCATAGAAACCGGTCTATCCTTTGCCGAAGCCAGGGAAATGGTTACCGCAGGAAATGTTTTTACCACCCATACACCGGTGCCCGCCGGGAACGAGCAGTTCGATCCGGCCCTGGTGCTGCGTTATCTCAGACCCTATCTCGACCGGGTAGGACTGACCAACGATGATTTCCTCAGGTACGGCTCCCATCCCGGTTCAACTGCATTTTCCATGACCGTTTTCGCCCTTAACTTCTCCAGGAAGGCCAACGGGGTAAGCAGGCTCCATGGTCAGGTTTCGAGGAAGATATGGAAGGATGTATGGCCCAGGCTTCCCGAATCGGAAGTCCCCATCGGCCACGTAACCAACGGAGTTCACGGAGAAACCTGGGTTTCAGGGGAGATCAAAAGACTGCTGGACAGGTACGTGGGCAGCACCAGCCCGGTGAACCCGCTGAACGAGGATTTCTGGAAGAAGATAGACAGAATACCCGATTCGGAACTCTGGAGGGCCCATGAAAGGCTTCGGGCCAGACTTGTAGGTTACGCGAGGAAGAAATGGGACAGGCAGCTGGAGGAGATGGGCATAAGGGGTCTGCCCCACCAGAACCTCACCGTTCTCAACCCAGACGCCCTCACCATCGGCTTCGCCAGGCGGTTCGCCACCTACAAGAGGGCCTCCCTGCTCTTCCATGACATCGACAGGCTGAAACGGCTTCTGAACGGCTCCAGCAAACCCATACAGGTTATCTTCGCCGGGAAGGCACATCCCCACGACAACGAGGGAAAGAACCTGATCAGGGAGGTTTTCACGCCTGCCTCAGCAGCGACCTTTACGGCAAGATAGTGTACCTAACCGACTACAACATGGACACCGCCAGGCACATGATCCAGGGAGTGGATGTCTGGCTTAACACACCCAGAATACCAATGGAGGCAAGCGGCACCAGCGGTATGAAAGCCGCCATGAACGGTGTTCCCCACTGCAGCGTTCTCGACGGCTGGTGGGCTGAGGGCTACAGGGCAGACCGGGGCTGGGCCATCGGCAACGGCGAGACCTACAGCGACCAGTCCCAGCAGGACAGGATAGAGGCCAAGGCTCTCTACGACCTTCTGGAGAACATGATAGCACCGCTCTTCCATAACCGGAGCAACGGCGGGATACCCACCGGATGGACATCGCTGATGAAAAACTCCATGAAGATGGCCCTGGCGGATTTCAATACCAGCCGTATGGCGGCGGAATACACCTCCAGCTACTATATCCCCGCCCTTGAGTTCTCTAAAAGCATAGGCGAAGAGAACCTTGACGGCGTGAAGGACCTGGCCAACTGGAAGGAAGCCGTAAGGGAAAAATGGCAGGGGATTTCCATAGAGGGAGTGGACACCGCCGGTCTTGCGGACACCCTCACCGTTGGAGACAGCATTCAGATCACCGCCCGCCTCCGCGCCCCGGGGCTCAGCGCCGACGACCTCTCGGTGGAAACACAGTTCGGTACAGCCTCCGGAGACGGCTGGCTGAATGAAAGGTCATCCTCCCGACTTGAGTTCAGCCATGAGGAGAACGGTGTTCTGTTCTTCACCGGTTCCATCGAATGCACCGAGGCCGGAAGGTTCGGCTACACGGTCAGGGTACTGCCTTCCCACAGGAAGTACGGCAGGGTGGTGGAACCCGGCCTGGTTCACTGGTGGGAGTAGTGGAAAACCGAAGCCTTCCGGGAGCTGAGGTTTTCGACAGTGCGACGATGTATTCATTGTCATGGGATACACATATGGCACTGACGCGGTGCTCAGTTGGAATGGAGGGGGCGAATATCATGTTCTCGATGTTGAGAACCGATATGGCGTAGTCCTGATTCCTGGGTAGCAGAAGTGTATTTGTGCTGTGCATGACAGCATTGATAAGATAGGAATGGTAGGGTCTGGAGCTGAAGAGGTGCTCCCCGGTCTCAAGGTCCACCTTGATCATGTGGGGATAGCCCGAAGATGCATCCAGCACAACCAGCGCCCGTGAGTCACTGGAAAATGCCATGGTTCCGATCCGCATGGGCATCTCCAGTGTATCCAGAGGGCCAGTGAAGATCCTTCCAGCATGACGATCTCTTCCCTGCCGGAATTCCCTATAGCCACCAGTGAATCGTTCGGAGACACTTCAAGCCTGTACACCGGCCAGTCACAGGGAAGGCTGGAGACAAGCTGCCAGCTGGTGGTAGATACCGCCTCTACCATCCAGGGAGTCCCCTGGCTTCCCAGATAAAGGAATTCGCTGTCCCCGACAGCTTCATGGTGTAAATGGAAGCTGTGGCGGTGTAAACCCTTTCATAGGTCATTTCCACAGTGTTCACCGCATAGATATCGATACCGCTCTTCTCGGAAACATAAATGTGCTCACCGGAAGAGGGAGCCGCTATAAGGCCTGGTGAAAAATGCACATACATAGTATCACTTAAATGCGGATTTACCAGTGCTTTGGAGATATCCCTGCGGAAAAGGCGGCGGTTAGCCGGTTCACTTACCCAGACCGTATAGCTGAGCGGGGCGAAGGCACAGTGAAATGGCATCTGTCCGCAGTAGAACTTCCCCTTATAGCTGGATGGATACTCCGGGTTTTCATAACCGGCTGTTCCCGCGGGGTTTACCGATTCACAGCCGACCATGGCCAGTAGAAGGATCAACCCAGGGAAAAAAAGTCTTCTTTGCACAACAGCCCCTTATGATTATTAATGGCAATATACAAAAACAACCACTATTGGGGGATGAACACAATGAAACACTTCCTTATCTGCCTTATGGCTCTGTCCCTGCAAGCCTTTGCGGGGACCACCGGAAGAATTGCCGGGGTGGTGCGTGACTCCACCGGTGATCCCATTGCTGGTGCCACAGTGATGATCTCCGGTACGGAGTTCGGCACAATGACCGATTCCAACGGTGAGTATCTCATACACAACCTCTCACCGGGAGAATACACACTCCTTGCCAGGATGGTGGGTAAAACCGGGCAGACCATCGAGGGGGTTCATGTGTCCGCTGATATGACCACCAGGATGGACTTCGAGCTTGGGGACTCCGTATCGGGCACCACGGTCATCACCGTTTCCGACCAGAGGGGACTGATAGTATTCGATGAGACCTCCTCGGTGAGCATCTTCGACAGCGATGACATCCAGTCCATGCCGGTTGCATCAATCAGGGATGTTATGGCAATGAGTTCCGGGGGTGTCGCAGCAGGGTCGGATTTGCACATGAGGGTGGACGTTCAGGTGAGGTCATATATCTGGTGGATGGCATTCCGATGAACGACCCCGCAACAAATCAGTTCACGATGAGCATTCCACTGTCCGCCGTTTCCGAAGTGTCCATAACCACAGGGGGATTCAGTGCCGAGTACGGAGGAGCCCAGTCCGGGGTGGTGAACATAATAACCAGGGATGCAACCGACAGCTTCGTGGCTTCGGTGAACGGAGGGGGAGGAGCCTATTCGGAATCCGGAGACGGCAGCGTGAACACCGTTCAGCACTCCATGTGGGAAAACCAGATCTACAGGGGCGATGCAATAAGGCTGGAGGGTGCCCTGGGGGCCCTCTGATCCTTCCGGGCAGAGGCGGATTCTTTCTTACAGGCTCATTCCAACGGAGCGGTTTCAACCATGCTGACAGCAGGGGCAACTGGGATAACAGCACAATAAGGAGCCATGGGGGAACGGCCAGGCTGTCCTGGCTTCCGGACCCCGGCACCAGAATAACAGCAAATTTCTATCTGTCAAACTCTGAAAAGGGATGGCGGGACTGGTTGTGGTCCCGTACCACGGATCACTATGTGGACGATGGGGACACCCTCTACTATTCAAGGGAAAACGACAGAGCCCTTCCAGTAAGGGAGCAGAACAGGTTCTCTCCAGGACTCACAATAACCAGAACCCTGAACCAGCGGAGTTCATTGATTTGAAACTGAATTTGTTTCACACCGGGGAAAAACACGGAGTAACCGATTCCACCGGCAATGTCATAGGGGAGGGATTCACAGTTGATGAATGGTTGGAATACCAGGCTCCCTCAAGATTCGAAGACCGGGACTATTTCTACAGAAGCGGCCATGTCAACTGGATACGCCACGAGTCCATAACCGATGTGATAACCGCCAGACTGGACTACACCAGTCAGCTGGGCGCCTATCACCAGCTGAAAACCGGCTATGAGGGAAGGTTCTTCGACTCCCGGGGCTGGGACATCTATTCGCCACCGGGCTACACCAGCACATACTCATCATGGAGCGGTTCACCACGTTTCCACGGCCTTTATGCCCAGGACCGCATAGAATACACCGCCGGACTGATAGCCAATCTGGGGCTTCGCCTGGATGTGATAGATCCCAATGCAGAAGGCACCGAAACCAAGTACAAGCTCAGCCCCCGGCTTGGTGTTTCCTATCCCGTTTCAACAAGGAATGTCATCCGGGCCAGCTACGGCCATTACTACCAGGTTCCCGGGCTCAGCCTTATGTACTACGGCAGCCAGGGAAGTTCATCCTCATCAGGGGCCCCCTTTCCGGCAATCCCGACCTTGAGCCTGAAGAAACCGTTTCATGGGAGCTGGGGGTGAAGCACATGTTCGATCCCTTCACGGTTGCTGAGTTCGTTGCATATCACAAGGAGATAACAGGCCTGGTTTCCACCGCTCTGGTCGAGGAAACCGACGAATACTGGCAGTATGTGAACAGCGATGGTACCGGTACGTCTGGGGAGCGGAGTTCGGCCTTCTCAGAAGGTCATCCCGCTACTTCTCCTTCGCCCTGAATTATTCCTACAGCATCGCAAAAGGACGGGAATCCTCCCCCACCGAGAACTACTCCTACGGCTGGGGAAGTCAGTACCCCGTTCCCAACGACGACGTGTATCTGGACTGGGACCAGAGGCACACGGCCAACGGTTCAGCGGGGTTTATGGTGGAACGGGGAGACATGATCTTCGGCCAGAGGTGGCTGGAGGGTTTCGGGTTCAGGATGAACACCAGCTACGGCAGCGGAATTCCCTATGACAACGCCGGACACGGAACCCATCCCTTCTTCAGGAACCAGAAACGGTACCCATGGAGGATGAACACCGATCTTCGGGTTGAAAAGCGTTTCTGGTCAGGTGAAACCGCACTGAACCTCTATATGGATGTCTACAACCTCTTCGGAAGACGGAATGTGGACAGGATCTACGATGTGGGCTGGTGGGAAGCGGATCAGGACGGAGACGGCGAACCGGACCACATCGCCGGTGGAAAGGCGGGGAATCCCAACGCCTATTCCCCGGCAAGACACTTCTTCTTCGGAGCTGAGATCAGATGGTAGCCTGAGTTCTGGCCTTATCCGAGGACCTTATCATGTCAATGGCGGCGGAAACGGAGGACAGGACCTCTTCCGGGGCGGCGGCCCTTTTGAGGGTTCCGCCGGAGTTCCTGTCGAGGAAGCTCTTCAGGGCACTGATCTCTTCCGTTTTCCCTGCCCTTATCAGGATTGCCAGGGCATCGTGCATGACTTCCTCGTCCTCGAAGGGTATTCCCCTCCCGTGCAGGAAGGGCGCGCGGAAGTGCTTCCTTACATGCTCATCGTCGTAAACCTTCATAAAGAACCGCATGAGGGATCTTCTGGCCTGTGGAAGGGTGTGCATCAATCTCAGCATAGCCGGGATGAGGCCTCTGTCTGGCTGTTTTGCCTTTGCAAGAACCTCCACGGAAACCGTTACCACCTCCGGTGAGGGATCTCCTATCATATTCGAGGCATTCAGTATGGCCTTCCTGCTGTCCACCTTCATCAAAGAAAGCAGGGCAAGCCTTCGAACCCTGTCGTCGGAGTCGTCGCACAGCCGGTCTAGAATAGGGACGGACCTTTGTGACTGGAGATCCCCCAGCAGGGAAACCAGATTTCGCATAAGATACCAGTCATGCTGGGAAAACCTTCCGGTTTCCGTTGATCTCACCGACAGTCCGCCACGCTCAATTTCGTCGATTCGCGAATGGAACATGAGAAGGTACCCGGCGCCGAATCTCCGTAAAACGGAATACGCCCGGGCACGGATCTCCCTTTTTCTCTCCAGGAAAAGATCCGTAAGGCGCATTCCCAGGTTCCTGAACATCACCTCACCGGTGATCTGCTCCGCTGCGTGGAACCTGTTCTCATCGGATTCCATGAAGGCCTGGAGGATGACATCGGCGGCATCCGGGGTATCGATCCTTCTGAAAGCCTCGGAAAGACCCCTTCTGAGCGCGCTTGCGTGGGTTGGGCTTGGCACAGGTAAAAGCCTGCAGTCGGCGATGATCTTTACCAGTTCCGCAGCGGTGGACAGGCGCCGGGAGGAAATAAGCCTCTCGGAGACCGAGCCCATGAGAATGATGGAGGCAAAAAGGGCATCTGAGGATATATCTCCCGCATGAAGATTCCCGTTTATCTTGTCGATGATGTGCATCACAGTATGGGACTTACCCCTTTCAGCACCGATGCACGCCAGCTGATTCAATTTGTCCACAGCATCAAGGATCCTGTCGTGGTCGCCGCTGTCGAGGTCTTCCAGATTCTTGTCTATGATCTTTCTCAGGGCACTCCAGGCAAGGGTTTTCTGCAACTCCCTGCTCACCAGGACCCCCTCTTCCAGTATGGTGGGGTCGAGGGTGGCAACGAAATCCGCCAGCATGGAGCGATACCTCCCGGAGCCCGAGGCGGATTCCTCAAGTATTCTGCTCAGGGCTTCGCCCAGCTTTTCGTGGGGGATGTCGCGGATGGAGTCTCCCCTCTGAAGCCTGTCAATAAGCTCCTTGAAGACAAGGTCCTCAAGGGTGCTGTCCAGTGAACCGGTAACAGTTTCGGACACAAGCTTCCCGTCCCTGGCCACCAGGGCGTAACGGAACTCATCGATGGTGACATTTTCCATTCCCCTGGTCCTGCACATTTCCACAAGGCCGCCCCTGTCGCGTATCTGGCCTGGCTTCCTGTTTATGAGATCGATGAAGGTGAAGAGCTCCTCCGACTCCAGGCCCTCGTGGAAGGAAATGCTGTTTATTCGTCTTTCGGTAAGGTGGGAAAGGAAATTCTGAACGGTCTTCGTTTTCGACTTAACCTTCACATTGTTAACCATGAGTTCCCCACCCAGGATGGTTATGGCAACCATACCCGCCTCGCTGTTCACGAAGGAATGGAGAAGCTCGATGAAACCGTTAAGGGCAGGGGCGATGGAAGGATGATCCGGAGGTACATGCTTACGGTTCTCTGGAGAAGACTTAGCCTGGTAACGAGATTCTGGGACAGCCTTGCCAGAGCAAGGGGGGAAAGGGTATCGGCACCGGTTTTCACATAGGCACGAATGTTGGCTCCGGAAACCAGCCTGTCCCTTGTGTCCAGGTCTATCCTGTAGTTCCAGGAGCGGTCTTTCTGCCTGGTGAAATCGAGTTCCTCGAGAACCTCCTCAATCTTGTTCCAGATGCTCCTGGGCCAGTCGGAGGAATCGGTAATGAGGACCTGGGAACCGGGATCTTCATCGGAGCAGAGTCGGGAGAGCAGGGCAGACCCGCTTACCGCCCTTGTTCCGCTTGCGTCCTGCCACGCAAGACAGGCCACTTCCAGAAGGACCGATGCCCTGGAAAGGAAATTGGTCCTTTCGTCTGCCTTGAGGTCATTGACGGTCTTCCATACCGTTACGAGGCCTTCCGAGAGGGGAGCCGTTTCAGTTAGCAGCTGCTGGAAGGACATCCGTGGTATTTTTTCAGCAAAGGAAGAGGGATTGATGATGGTGAAGAAAACAAGGGAATTGGCGGGGGATAAAACGGCTGCTTCATCTATTTCAACCAATAATTCTACTGCGTCATGCCCTTCAGGCATTTTATTAATTAATTCCTCAATACGCAAGTCATGCTCTGCGGCGGAAGCAACGGCCTTAACTATCATTTGGGTATTGATTTCCATAATCCCCCTCCGAAACAAATCACATCGTATCTATAACATTTTTCCGGAAACTTGACAATCAGGATAATTATGTAATCTTATCGGTACCGCGGGAGCGGAAGGGAGCTGGTGTTCCTCTCGGACTTCAAATCCGACGTCGGGTGCTAGAACCACCCTGGGTGGGTTCGATTCCCACACGTTCCCGCCAATTTGGCATCGCCAAATTGGCGGGGTTGTGCTGACGCGCAACTACCCGGCTAGGTAATCAAATAAAGAAACATCTGCGAAATCACTGGCGGGGGTTGTGCTATCGCGCAACTACCCGGCTAGGTATTCATCAAAAACAAAGAAACATCTGCGAGATCAATGGCGGGCCTGGCATCACACCCCGGGACTTGACTGCTTTTCCTGAACGTGTATGGTTGACCGGTCAACCTTGTGAAGGGATTGAATGAATAGCAGATCCATTGGTTTTCTTAACGGAGTGATTCACCGTGGGGCGCACAGATACTTCGAGCAGGAACTCAGGGAACTGGGACTCCACAGGGGAATGATACACATCCTCAAGGAACTGTCCCGCCGGGACGGCATCACCCAGCAGGAGCTGTGTGAAAGGCTTTCGGTGGATAAAGCCAATGTTACAAGGATACTGGGAAGGATGGAATCCGCCGGATTCGTAAGCAGGACCGTCTCCATCAACGACGGCAGGGCGAAAAGAATTCATCTCACAGAGGAGGGAAGGGCGGTTCTTGTCCCCCTTGACGGGGTTCTGAGAAGGTGGAATGAGATACTGACCCGAAACATGGATGAGCAAGACATTGACTCGCTCAAATCCCTTCTGCTGCAGAGCATTGCCGGCATTGAAGAATACCTTTCGAAAACCGGTCCAAAGTGAACAAAAGGCTGGCGGACCCCAATGTGAAGCGGCTGCTTCTCAAGCTCTCCCTCCCCTCTGTGACAGGTATGTTCGTTATAGCCCTCTACAACCTGGTGGACACCATATTCGTCGGCCGGGGAGTGGGAACCATGGCCATCGCCGGGCTTTCCATCGTGTTCCCCCTGCAGATGATCGTAATGTCCGTTGGAATGCTCTTCGGTATTGGCGGAGCCTCGGTGATCTCCAGGGCCCTGGGGGCGGGGAAGCACCGGCGGGCGGAAAGGGCCTACGGCAACATTGCCGTTTCCGCAGTACTCTCCGGCATCGGTCTCAGCATCATCGGTCTGGTCTTCTCCGACGGGATACTGGCCCTGTTCGGCGCCTCTCCGGAGATCATGCCCTATGCCTCCGATTACTACGGCATAATCATCTTCGCCTCTCCCCTCTTCGTAATGGCCATGACCGGGAACAACGTCCTTCGGTCTGTTGGAATGGCAAGGTCCGCCATGACCACCATGATCACCGGAGCAATAGCAAACATCATTCTTGATGCGGTGTTCATCTTCGGATTCAGAATGGGTATACAGGGAGCGGCGCTGGCCACGGTGATCGCCCAGTTCATATCCGTGGTCTACCAGTTCAGCGAACTCCGACCGAAAAAGAGCGGCCTGTCATTGAACAGAAGGACCATGCTGCCGGACTTCACGCTGCTGCGGGAAGTGGCCGCGGTGGGTTTCTCCTCCTTCTTCAGGAGCGTGGCCGCCAGCTTTGTTTTCATCCTGGTTAACAATAAGCTGCTGGTTCATGGTTCGGAGATCTCCGTGGCCGCATACGGAATAACCGTCCGCCTGGCGAGATTTCTGATCCTTCCACTCATTGGAATTGCCCAGGGCCTGCAACCCATAGTCGGTTACAACTGGGGTGCCGGAAGGCCGGGAAAGGCGAGGGAAGCAAGTTCCACCGCCCTGCTCTGGGCCAGCGGCATTTCCATCACCGGATTCGCCGCGGTTCAGCTGTTCCCAGCCCAGTTCGTTGGTCTTTTCACCCGGGATCCGGAGCTCCTCAGCGCCGGAAGGGACTCATTGAGGATACTGATGATGGGGCTGTGGGCACTGGGCTTTCATTTTGTGGGAACAAGCATTTTCCAGGCGCTGGGAAAGGCCGGCAAGGCGATGCTTCTCTCCCTGTCCCGTGAGGTCCTCTTCCTCATTCCTCTGCTTCTGGTGCTTCCTTCCATCATGGGGCTGGACGGTGTGTGGATCTCGGTGCCCATCGCCGACTTCAGCGCCTTCGCCCTGACTTTTTTCATGGTGCTTCGGGAAAAACGGATCAGTCTGGCGGAAGGCCCTTCCCTGAAACATGGTCAAGGATCAGCTGGGCCATAGTGTAGCCGAAAACACCGGGAAGGGTGATCAGGCTGGGAAGGGTGTTCCTGATCCTGCCCCTTTCAAGCCTGGGTTCATCGTCCGGCGGGAGGGGCTCCATGGGTTTTTCCGTTGACCAGACACAGGTAATCCCACCGGTTATTCCACGTCTGCGGAGATACTTCCTGACCATGCGGGCCAGGGGCATCCCGAGGTCTTCTCGATCCCGCCGGTCATTACCTTCGTTATGTCCCTTCTCCCCGCGGCTCCCATGCTGCTGTACGCCGCAATACCGTTTTCCACGCAGTATGAAAGCAGTTCGGTCTTGGGATTCAGGCTGTCTATGGCGTCGGCAACCGCGGAAACCCCCTTGGGGATCGCTCCACTTGAAAGGCTGTCGGCGGAAATGAACACATCGGACACGAGGATCTCGGTATTCGGGCAGTGCTCCCTGAGGACACCGGCCAGGCAGTCGGTTTTCAGCTCCCCCGCCATGGAAGGATGAAGAAGGGGATTCCTGTTCAGGCTTGACCGTGTAACGACGTCGAAATCGATAAGGTGGACACGGGCCACCCCGGAACGGGCCAGGGCAATGGCGCAGTGGCTGCCCACTCCGCCCAGACCGGCAACGGCAACCGATGCGCAGCGTATTCGCCTGAAACCCTCGGCGCCGTAGAAGTCCTCAACACGCCGGAACCTTTTATCCATGGCTCTCACCGAAAAGCATCAGGGAATTCTTCAGGGCAAGTTCTGCGGTTGTCTCCGGGGGTTCCTTCCTGATGGAGGAAAGCTCGCTGAGGACCGCCGCTGTATGGGCAGGCTCCGATCCTCCTGCGGGTACGCCCTCAAGTCCGATGGAGGGAGAATCGGTTTCGAGGAGGAACCGGTTTGAGGGAACAGCGGCGGCGCTTGCCCTGGCATTTTTTGCGTTGCCCCGGGTAACCGCGCCACCGAAGGAAATGTGAAGACCAAGGGAGAGGAACCGCTCCATGAGGGCGGGATGCCGGGACCATGCGTGAATGGTCCCCCTTACCGGATGAAGGGTGAGCATCTCCAGAAGTTCCTGAAAGGCTCCCCTGCAGTGGAGGATGACCGGTATGTCCATTTCCCCGGCGAGGATCAGCTGGCTTTCCAGAACTGAAAGCTGCATGTCCACCGGAATCTCGCATTTCCAGTCGAGGCCCACCTCCCAATGGCACATGCTCCGAGGGAGATTATGCTCTCCCTGAGCAAAGCTGTTTCAATGCCCTCGCCTGCCCACCAGGGATGAACCCCCAGGGCTATGGAAACACCGGGTATTCCCTTCAGTGCGCCGCACTGATCCCAGCTATCCCTGGAAACCGCTGGAACCAGGATCCTGGTAACTCCGGCCCCGGCCGCCCTAAAGGCCACGGCCTCGGGTTCAAGGGAAAGGGGCTCCATGAACAGATGGCAGTGGGTATCGAATATCTCGGTCATTATCAGTATGTGAGGGTTCTCTTCTTGAATCCGTAGCCCATCACGTCGTAGGCATCGTGGAGGACCATGAAGGCATCGGGGTCGATCTCGGCAACCAGACGCTGCAGAACGGAAACCTGTCTTCTGTGTATGCACACATAGATCACATCCTGCCGGTGCCTTTTGTAGCCACCCTCGGCCTCAGGAAGGTCACACCACGGTTCAGGGTTCTGAAAATGCTGTCGCGCACTTCGTCCGGGCGGGAGGTAATTATCACGCAGGCCTTCACATAGGGCATGCCCTCGGCGGAGAGGTCCGTCATCTTTGTGCTGAGGAAAAGGTTCAGATAGGCCCATATCATCAGCTTGGGATCGCCGAATACCGAAGCCACAAGAAGTATTATCAGGCTTTCCACCATCCAGTATCCGGCACTTATGCTGACACCGGTGTACTTCTTGAGTATGGCAACCGGTATGTCGGTTCCTCCGGTGGAGCCCCTGAACTTGAAAATGAGTCCAAGGCCCACCCCGAGAAGTGTGGAACCGGCTATGGATGCAAGGAGGATGTCCATCTCGGAAGAACCGCTTAGAAGGAATGCCAGTCTGGGCATTTCCCCGGCTGCGGCAACATTATAAACATGGTTGGAGGCGCCGGGAACTATCTCGAGATGGGCGGGGTCGAAGATCCAGCACATGGTATTGGAAAGGAACATTCCCACGAAGCTTCTTATTCCGAACTGTTTGCCCACGAAAATGTAGCCCACTATGAACAGTGGAATATTGAAACCGAACATCCAGAGGCTTTCTGATACCCCGGTAAAATGATAGAGGATCTGGGCCAGGCCGCCCACACCGCCGGGGGATATTCTGAATGGGAAAAGGAACCAGGAATAGGCCAGGCCGAAGAGCACCGACCCCGCAAATATTCCCAGATAGTCCCTTGTCTGATAACCGGCTCTCAATTTCACCGGAAAACGCTCCTTTCGAATACAGCGGATGTTAACGCTACCCCGTAAGGGTATGTTTACGCTGCTGTATAGAAGCCTGCAGGCCCTACTCCCACTCGATGGTCCCCGGGGGCTTCGAGCTTATGTCGTAAACAATTCTGCTCACACCGTTGACCCTGTTGACTATTCTGCTTGACACCGCAGCCATGTGATCGGGGTCCATTCTGTACCAGTCGGCGGTCATGCCGTCGAGGCTGGTTACCGCTCTTAGCGCCACCACGCGGTCGTAGGTCCTTTCGTCGCCCATGACCCCCACGGTTCTTATGGGAAGAAGCACGCTGAAGGCCTGCCAGATCTCATGGTAGAGCCCCTTCTCCAGCAGGTAGTCTATGAAGACCCTGTCAACTTTCTGCAGAAGGTCTCTGTCCTCTCTGGTAATGGGACCCAGTATTCGCACGGCGAGGCCCGGACCGGGGAAGGGATGTCTGGATACCATTTCCCCGGGGAGTCCCAGGGTTCTGCCAAGTTCCCTCACTTCATCCTTGAAAAGCTCGCGAAGGGGTTCCAGGAGCTTCAGGTTAAGCCTTTCCGGAAGACCACCCACATTGTGATGGCTCTTAATGGTTGCGCTGGGGCCTTTGAAGCTCACGCTCTCGATCACATCGGGATAAAGGGTTCCCTGGGCAAGATGGGTTACACCGGGAATGGACTTCGCCGCCTCTTCGAAGAGCTCTATGAACACCCGGCCTATGATCTTCCGTTTTTTCTCCGGGTCGGCAACACCTCTGAGCTCATTCAGGAACCTGTCTTCACCTTCCACCACCACGAGGTCCATTCCAAAGTGATCCCGGAAGGTTTTCACCACCTGTTCCCTCTCCCCTGCCCTGAGAAGGCCGTTGTCCACGAAAATGGGTACGAACCTGTCCGGCACCGCGGAGTGAAGGAGGGCCGCCACAACCGATGAGTCCACACCGCCGGAAAGCCCCAGAATTATCCTGCCTCCGTCCTTCATGAGCTCCCTTATGTGCTCAGCGGCCCTGTGGTGGAAAAGCTTCATGTCCCAGTTGCCTCGAGGCCGGCAATACGGAAAAGGAAGTTCTCCAGAAGCTCCCTTCCAAACACGGTGTGATTCACCTCGGGATGGAACTGGACTCCGTACCTTCGGAGTTCGGCATTCTCCATGGCTGCAATGGGAAGAAGATCGGTGGAGGCGGTAACGGAATAGCCTGGAGGCACTTCAGTCACCCTGTCCCCGTGACTCATCCAGGCCTGGAGACCGGTTTCGATGGAGTGGAAAAGGGGGCTTTCCCGGTGACGCAGGAGTGCAGGACCGTATTCCCTGTGATGCCCGCCCTCTACCCTTCCGCCGCAGCAGTGAGCCAGAAGCTGCATTCCATAGCATATGCCCAGAATGGGAAGACCTGTCTCGAAGACCTCGGAGGGGGGCATGGGCCCTGCCTCGTCATAAACGCTGAAGGGGCTTCCCGCCAGTATAATCCCGCCGGGTGAAAGCCCTTCAACCTCGGCCCAGCTGCAGTTACCCGGCAGCATTTCGCAGTAGACCCCGAGTTCCCTGACCCTTCGGGCGATGAGCTGTGTGTACTGGCTTCCGAAATCGAGAATGGCTACGCCGCCTTTGATCATGTTCGCTCCCCGGTGGTTGTATGGTCGACCGGTGGGATCACCGGATAATCACCGGTGAAACACGCCGTGCAGTAATCCTCTGGTTCATGGGCGGAAACACAGCTGAGCATACCCTCTGTGGAAAGGTAACCCAGGCTGTCGAGGTCGAGTATCCTTTCTATCTCTTCAACGGAGAACCTGTTGGCAATAAGGGTCTTCTCCTCGGGGAAATCGATGCCGAAGTAGCAGGCGAACCGGTGGGGGGGCAGCTGATCCTCATGTGAACCTCCGCCGCGCCGGCCTCCCGGAGGGCTTTTATCCTGGCCTTGCTGGTGGTTCCCCGTACTATGCTGTCCTCCACCACGCAGACCCGCTTTCCCAAAATTGCCTCGGGTATGGGCTGAAGCTTGCGCATTACCATTGCCGCCCTGGTGGCCTGGGCCGGGTCGATGAAGGTGCGGCCGACATAGTGGTTCCTTGTGAAACCCATGTCCAGCGGGATCCCAAGCTCCCTGGCGAAACCCATTGCGGCGAACATTCCGCTGTCGGGGACGGGCATCACCATGTCGCACACAGCGGGGTGCTCCCGGGCCAGCTGTCTTCCCATCTTTATTCTGACCTCGTAAACGCTGTCGCCGAAAACATAGCTCCCCGGCCGGGCGAAATAGACATGCTCGAAAATGCAGTGGGCCCTTTCCCTTGTCCTGTTGAAAAGGCAGGCCTGTTCACCACCATCGGGTATCCTTACCGGCGGGGCGTTCCTGTCTGCTTCCCCGGGGAAGAAAAGGATCTCTCCAGTCGATCTCACGGACATACTCGGCATCGGTAACGGGAAATGCCAGTGTTTCGCTGGCCACTATCCAGCCCCGCCGGAAATTTTTCCCAGGCTCAGGGGCCTGAAGCCCATGGCGTCCCTCACCGCATACATTCCGGTGGGGACCAGAAGGAGGAGACAGAAGGCTCCTTCCAGCTTTGAAATGGCTGCCAGAAGGCATTTCTCTATGTTGTAGTCGTTGTCCTCCAGCTCCCGGCTCATCAGATGAAGCACTATTTCAGTGTCGGTGTTGGTCTGGAAGATGTGGCCCTTTCTCTGCAGGGAGCGCCTTATTGTTGAGGCATTGCTGATGGTTCCGTTGTGAGCTATGGCCACGGGGATGTCACCCATGGAGACCTTTATCGGCTGGGCATTCAGAACGGAAGTGCCCCCGAATGTGCCATACCTTACATGGCCTATTCCGGACACTATGTCGCTGTCCATCATGTCCGGTGGAAAATCGTTCATCAGGTCCTGAACCAGACCCCTGCGCTTATGGAGCCTGATGGAACCTTCCCGCTGAAGAACGGCGATCCCGGCGGCTTCCTGACCGCGGTGCTGCTGGGCGAAAAGGCCCTCCGCAACAAGGGCGGACACGGAATCGGCAGCTCCGGTAACGCCGCACAGACCGCAGTATTCGCCTATCTCATTCATCTGTTCCTCTTCTGAAAGGCTGCTTCGATAAAGGCGGCAAAAAGCGGATGGGGCTCGAGGGGTCGGCTTCTGAACTCCGGATGGTACTGAACCGCTATGAACCAGGGATGATCCCGCCGTTCAACCGCCTCCACCAGCCCACCGTCAGGGGAGAGACCCACCGGGGACAGACCGAACTCCTCCAGCTTTTCCCTGTAATCGTTGTTGAACTCGAAACGGTGTCTGTGCCTCTCTTTCACCTCACCGGTGCCATAGGCAGCCGCAGCCCTGGAGCCGGGCTGAAGCACGCAGGGATAGTCACCCAGCCGCATTGTTCCGCCCTTGTTAACCACCTTCTTCTGCTGATCCATGAGCGAAATGACTGGATGGGGAGTTTCCGGATCGAACTCGAAACTGTTCGCCCCTTCCAGCCCGGCGAGATTCCTGGCGGCCTCGATCACCACGCACTGCAGACCCAGGCATATCCCCAGGAAGGGGATCTGGTTCTCCCTTGCGTACCTCACGGCTTCAACCTTGCCCTCCAAGGCCCCGGTATCCGAACCCTCCCGGCACGAGGATGCCGTCCACATCCCCCAGAAGCTCGGCGGGGGTGTGTTCTGAAGGTCTTCGGACTCGATGCATTTCAGGCTGAGGTCGAGACCGTGCTTCACCGCTCCGTGGGTAAGGGCCTCGAAAATGCTTTTATAGGCGTCCCTGAGCCCCATGTATTTTCCGACGACGGCGATCCTGACCCTTCCGGAAGCGGGGTTGACCGCCCTTCCCACCATGGCGGTCCAGTCGTGGAGGTCAAGCTGATTCTCCGGGAGTTGAAGCTTATTGAGGATCAGGGAATCCAGCCCCTGCTTAGCCAGTTCAATGGGAACCTCATAGATGGAATTCTTCACATCCCTTTCCTCTATCACCGCCGATCTCGGCACATTGCAGAACAGTGCCACCTTCTTGAAGTGCTCGTCTTCCATGGGCACCTCGGTTCTGCAGATGAGGATGTCTGGAATGATGCCGATGGAGCGCATGATGCTTGCTGACTGCTGGGCCGGTTTGGTCTTCAGCTCTCCGGAGGCGTTCAGATAGGGCAGAAGGGTGAGGTGCAGGAAGAGCGCGTTTTCCGGGCCCAGATCCACCCTGAGCTGCCTCAGGGCCTCAAGGAAGGGGCTGGATTCGATATCTCCGGCGGTGCCGCCGATCTCCGTTATCACTATGTCCGCCCCTGTGCTTCTGCAGCCAAGCACCGCCTTCTTTATCTCGTCGGTGACGTGGGGAACCACCTGCACCGTTTTGCCGAGATACCCCCCCGGCGCTCCCGCTCAATCACCGAAGAGTAGATGCGGCCGGTGGTGTAGTTGCTCTGTCGGGTGCAGGTTATACCGGCGAAGCGCTCGTAGTGGCCGAGGTCGAGGTCGGTTTCCGCGCCATCGCTGGTAACGAACACCTCTCCGTGCTGGTATGGAGACATGGTTCCCGGATCGACATTGAGGTAGGGATCGAGTTTCTGAAGGAAAACGGTGTAACCACGCTGTTTCAGCAGCAGGGCCACTGAAGCGGCGGTGATCCCCTTTCCAAGGGAGGACACGACCCCCCCTGTGATGAACAGATGCTTTGCGTGCTCGGCCATTTTCGCTCTTCCTCCCCGGGTGAAAGGGTCAACACCAAAGCGGGAATATAAGAAAACGGAGCCGGGGAAAATTCACATTTGAGAAATTTCTGGAATGGAAAGGAACATCTCCACCAGTTCCGGATCGAACTGGGTGCCTTTCTGCAGCTCCAGCTCCCTTCGGGCGGCACTCACCTCGATGGAGGGGCGGTAGGGTCTTTCGGTTATCATGGCGCTGAAGGCGTCGCACACCGCCAGTATCCTTCCCAGAAGCGGAATGTCCAGACCCTTCAGGCCATCGGGGTATCCACTTCCGTCATATCTTTCGTGGTGTGACCTGACCGCGGTTACCACATCCTGAAGGTTAGGTATGGGGCTCAGTATCTCGGCGCTCTTCTCCGAATGGGTTTTCATTATTCCATACTCACCCGGGGTGAGCAGCTCCTCCTTGAGGAGGATCTTCTCCGGTACGCCTATCTTGCCTATGTCGTGGAGTTCCCCGGCGATGCGGACAGTGCGGATGTTCTTGCCGTCGAGACCCAGCTTCTCCGCCAGGGCAACTGCGAACCGCGAGACCTGCCGGGAATGGTCGAGGGTGTAGCCGTCCCTGGCTCCCACCGCCGCCGCAAAGCCGTCAATGGCGGAGAGGAACAGTTCGTTGCTTCGCTGGATCTCCTCGAGGTAGCTCTTGAGCAGCCTGCTGTAGGAATCGGAGATGACGAATGAAGAGACCAGTGCCTCCTGGAGCTGATCACGGGTGAAGGGTTTGTGTATCACATGCTGAACGCCCTGGGAAAAGGCGTATTCCACGGCCTCGGAGGTGATATAGCCGGAAATGAGGATGAAGGGGGCTATGATCCTGTTCTGCCTGCACCACCGCAGGAGATCTATTCCGCTTGCCCCGCCGGGCATGGCAATGTCGCTGAGTATCACATCCACGTCGAAATTGCTGAGGCTCTGTTTGGCGGAACTGACGGAATCGGTGGATATCATGTTCGCGCCGAGTTCTGAAAGGTAAACACTGAGGACTTCCCTTATGGCGGCCTCGTCGTCCACCACCAGAACGGTCTTGTCCCTGAGCATGTCTCCGGCTATACCGCTGGTTATCATTCTTACTCCCTGTGCACAATAATATAGAAGAAGGCAGTGGGATGGGAAATCCGAGGAAGGCCCATCAGTCTTCACCGATATCGGACAGGGCTTTCACCACCATCCTCAACAGGGATACGGACAGTCTTCCATCGGTACCCCTGAATGAACCATGGATCCAGCGGCAGCCGGTGTATCTGACAATAGCGGCAGCGTTCCCGGGGTTCACTCCGGAACCGGGAAGGATGTCCGGCGGTCCCCGGCGGGGATCTGCAAGCTCCCTTATGACATCCCTGCCCTCCCAGGCGGTGGCCTTCCCTCCGGCGGTGAGTATCCTTTTCACACCGAGGTCGGCAAGTAGTGAGGCGGCGGCTGCTTTGTCGGGAATGAGGTCGAAGGCCATATGGAAAACTGTATCCGCCCCTCCGGCGATGCGAAGGATATCCACGGTGAACTCCTCATCGATCTCCATTTCCGGTGTAAGTGAACCGAAAACCACACCGGAAGCCCCGCGGGAAAGGCAGTTCTCCGCATCAAAGAGCATGGCCCTGCGGTCAGCGGAGGAGTAGACGAACCCCCGGAACGGGGCCTGATCATGACAAGGACCGGAACAGGCACCGATTCGACAACGCCGGAGATCACCCCTGAAGATGGCGTTAGCCCTCCGGTTTCAAGTGAGCTGTTCAGTTCGATCCTTGAAGCACCGGCCTTCCAGGCGGCCACTGAATCATCTATGGACCCGGTGCAGACCTCTATCTTCGTCAACGGGGCACAGCTCCCCGGGGTCTGAAATGCTTTTCCAGAAGGATCCCGGCGGTAACCAGAACAAGCCCCATGACCGTTGACGGAGCTATCCCCTCCCCCACCACGATGGATATGGGAACCAGGGCCAGGAATGGGGTGAGGAAGATCAGCCCCCCAACCGTTGCCGCAGAGGAGGCCTTCTTCAGGGCGGTATTCCAAAGGAGGAAGGTAATTCCCATCTCGAAAGCCCCTATGTAAAACAGCCACGGCACAGCGGGAGCCCTGGGAATGAAGCTCTCTCCGGTGAGAACACCGTAGATGCCCAGGTAAACCGTTCCGAAGAGAAAGCACATAAGCAGAACGGCGTTGGTGTCTCCGGTGCTTCTTGTGTTAAGAAGCCAGTAACCGCCCAGATCACTGTACTGAGAAGGGCCAGCAGAAGGGGAGGCCATGGAATGTGGAGCGATCCCCTGCCGAAGAGGGCCATGAAGGCCACCCCGGAAAAGCTGAGAAGTATCCCGCTGACCCCGCCGGGGGTAAGCTTTTGTCCCAGAAGGGGTACCGCAAGAAGCACAAGCACCACGGGCCACAGGTAGTTTACCACCATTGCTATCTGGGCAGGGAGGCCGTGGTAGGCGTTAAGAAGCACCAGGTAGTACAGGAAGGGGTTCAGAAGCCCGAAGAGGGCACCCTGCCGAACATTGCCGGGAACCACCGGCCTTCCCCGAATGAGGAGGACCATCCCGAGGACAACCGCGGAAATCAGGGAACCGGCAAAAACGGTGAACCAGGGTGTATGGTATTCCAGGGCCTTCTTGAAGGCCGTTGCCGCCCATGACCAGAACAGCACGGAGGTCAGGGCGAGGAACACCGCTCCTCTGTCGGATACCCTTTTGGTCGAAGTCATTCTTTACCCCCGGTTAACCGGCAACATACGGAGTTTTTCCCGGTCAGGCCAGAACGGAGGTACATCCGGCGGAGGTCCAGGCGGGAACAACGGAACTGCTGGATTTCCGGTGAATTTTCTATTTGGTTGCGAATTAAGGGGATATGTCAATATGTGGTAATTCGCCATGTCGAGAACACAATATATAGTGGTTGAAGCCTTGCACTGGTGAAGGCACTTCGTTATTGTCGCCCCATAAGGAAGAGATTTGATTGATGCTCAGTAAGGTGGGGGGGGGATATACCGCTATATGGACTGGTTGGTTAGAAAACGCGACGGCAAGGTAGTTCCTACAGAAAATCCAGAATAGAGAACGCTATCGACAGGGCTCTGAAGGCCTCTGATACCACAGGGTCCAGCCGGGAAATGGCGGACCAGGTTGAAGCGGCCCTCTACATGAACTACTTCAAACCGGGTTCAATACCCACCATCGAGCAGATACAGGACTTCATTGAGGAAACCCTGGTACTGAGAAAGCTCACCTCCGCAGCCAGGCAGTTTATCCTTTACAGGGAAAAGCGGAACGAGGCCAGGGAGGTGTCCGCCATTTTCCGGGGAATGGATTCCCTGGTAACCGATTACATCGGAAGGCAGGACTGGAGGGTAAACGAGAACTCGAACATGAACTACAGCCTTCAGGGGTTGAACTTCTACCTTTCCAGCTCCATCACCGCCAGGTACTGGCTTTCGAAGATATACACACCACGAATAAAGGAATACCAGGACAACGGCGACATGCACATCCACGACCTGGGCATTCTGGGCCCCTACTGCGTGGGCTGGGACCTCATGGAGCTTCTCAAGGGGGGCTTCCTGGGTGCCCGGGGCAAAATAGAGTCGAAACCCGCTTCTCATCTCAGAACAGCCCTGGGGCAGGTGGTGAACTACTTCTACACACTCCAGGGTGAGGCCGCAGGCGCCCAGGCATTCAGCAACTTCGACACCCTTCTCGCCCCCTTCATCAGGTACGACGACCTCTCCTACGAAAGCATAAAGCAGTGCCTGCAGGAATTCCTCTTCAATGTGAACATTCCCACAAGGGTTGGCTTCCAGACCCCCTTTACCAACATAACCATGGACCTCAAGGTCCCTTCGACCCACCGCGATCTCCATGTGATGATAGGCGGCGAGGAGAAACCGGAGACCTACTCCGAGTTCCAGCACGAGATGAACCTCTTCAACAGGGCGTTCTGCGAACTGATGATGGCCGGCGACTCCAAGGGGCGCATTTTCACCTTTCCCATCCCAACCTACAACCTGACCTCCGACTTCGACTGGGAGGACGACGAACTGCAGCCACTCTGGGAAATGACGGGGAAGTACGGCATCCCCTACTTCAGCAACTTCGTCAACTCCGACATGAGCCCCGAGGACGCCAGGTCAATGTGCTGCCGTCTTCGCCTCGACAACCGTGAGCTGAAGGCAAGGGGGGGAGGTCTCTTCGGTTCCAACCCCCTCACCGGTTCCATTGGCGTGGTCACAGTTAACATTCCCCGCATAGCCCTGGTGACCGGTGGCGACCACGATGCCTTTTCCAGAGGCTCAGCTCGGTCATGGAGGCGGCCAGGGAATCCCTGGAGCTGAAGAGGAACTTCGTGGAGGAACTCACGGACAGGGGTCTGTATCCCTATACCAGATATTACCTCAGACATGTCCGGGAAGAGGCAGGGGCCTTCTGGGCCAACCACTTCAGCACCATAGGCCTCATCGGCATGAACGAAGGCGCCATGAACTTCATGGGAAAGGGGATCGCCACACCCGAGGGAAGGCAGTGGTCCATCGAGGTGCTTCAGTTCATGAGGAAAAAGCTGACGGAGTTCCAGGTTGAAACAGGTCATCTCTACAACCTGGAGGCCTCCCCGGCGGAGGGGCAAGCTACCGCCTGGCCAACAAAGACCGCCAGGAGTTCAAGGGCGCCGCCCACCAGGGGCTGTCAAACCCCTATTACACCAACTCGGTACACCTTCCCGTGAGCACGCCCATGGATGTCTTCAGCCTGCTGAAGCATCAGGACTCCCTTCAGACAATGTTCACAGGAGGCACTGTGGTGCACGTTTTCATAGGCGAAGCAATAAACGACTGGAAAATGGTGCGAAGGCTGGTAAGGAAAATAGTGACCAACTTCAGGCTCCCGTACTTCAGCCTCACCCCCACCTTCAGCATCTGCCCCGTTCACGGTTACATACCCGGGAACACTTCCAGTGCCCCTATCCCCACACCGACCGTGAGATAGAGGCCTTCGGGGAGGTGGTGGAAATAGTGGAAGAACTTCCCGAGGGAAGCTACAGAGAAGCTGAAGACAATAAGGAAGAGGAGAACACGCTGTTCCTGAGCATAGAAAAGGTGGACATATCATGAGCGAGAAAACAAGAACCGTTAAGGCCGTGAAGGCAGAGGTCTATTCAAGGGTTGTGGGCTACTACAGGCCGGTGCAGGACTGGAACAGGGGCAAGAAGGAGGAGTTTTCCCAGAGGCACTACGTGAACCTGGACAAAGCCGGGGACTGACCCTTGATAAGGACCCTCCAGGGCACCAGCCTTATCGACTATCCCGGAAAGATATCCTCGGTTCTCTTTTCCGCGGGATGCAACTACTCATGCCCCTTCTGCCACAATCCCGAGCTGGTGAACATAGACCTTCTAGACGGCGAATACAGTATGACCCACCGTCAGATAATCGAGGAGCTCGATCAGAGGGAGGGTTTCATTGATGCCGTGGTGCTCACCGGCGGCGAGCCCCTTCTTCACCGGGAGAACATCGAGCTTCTGAGAAGGATAAAGGGGGAAACCCCCTTCGCTGTAAAGCTGGATACCAACGGTTCATTCCCGGACAGACTGAGGGAGGCCCTTCCATTCACCGATTTCGTTGCCATGGACCTGAAGGCCAGCCCGGACAAGTACATTTTTGCAACCGGGGGAAGGGGAAGCTTCGAGCCGGTGGAAGAGAGCGCGGCGATCCTCATGGAACAGGAGGGCGTGGACTATGAGTTCAGGACCACCATGGTTCCGGAGTGATAAACGCCGAGGATGTGCTGCTGCTCCTTGACCGGTTCTCCCCGAAAAAGTCCGTCGGTACGCCCTTCAGCGGTTCCGTTCGGAGAAACACTGTCCGCTGAACTAATGGGCATGCCCTCTTATCCCGGGGGCTACCTGGAAACCTGGCGGCGAAGATGGTTTCAGGGGTGGATGATATTCAGCTCCGGGTCTGACCCATCTCGATCAGCACCGAATCATCCGGGTCCACATCCTTCAGGGACCCTACAAGGCCCCTTACCGTTCCCTCGAGCATTTTCGCCGGGAACCCCGACAGGGGAACTTCCCTGCCGCCGCAGACAAGTCTTGTTCCCTTAGGCATTGTCTCGCAGCACCCCTTGTCGCAAAGGTTCCGGTGAGCCTCTGGTAAACCTCGGATACCATGGCAGCCGCGACGGCGGTCACCCTGGCGGAAAAGGTTCCCTGGGAAAGGGTGGATGTATGGTCCCCCACCACGGAAAGGGAACCGGTTCTCAGGGTGGTTATTCGGCAGTGGGTTCCGGTTCCCGCCACACCGGAACATGCCACAATGGGTCTGTCAGAATGAAGGGCGGACCACTCCTCGATGAGCATGGCTTTTGCCTCGGAGTCGTCGAATGCCTCTATGAGTATGTCGCACTCACCGAACACAACGGTGACGTTCTCCGGGGATATCCTGAGGGAGTGAACTTCGGACCTGAACCCCGGATTGATACGACGGAGATTCGCCTGGAGGGCTTTCGGCTTGGACATCCCTATCTGGTCCGCGAAGAAGAACTGCCTGTTCAGATTCCCCGGCTCCACCCTGTCGAAATCGGCCAGCACCAGGTCCACCGCGCCGGAGCGAACCAGCATCCCGGCGGCGTTTGACCCTATACCTCCGCAGCCGGCGATCCCGATCCGTACCCCGGCAAAGGTGTCCGCCAACCCCGGGGGACAGCAGCTGAAAATACCCATTGTCAACCTCCTCAGATGTAGCCCAGATTCTTCAGCGCGTCAAGGAAAACGTTCTCCACCATCACCGCGGAGGGTCTGTGGAGGGGCGGCGTACCCAGATAGTAAAGGGCCTTCTCGTAAAGGCCTTCGTCCACCAAATCCAGGGGGTGGTGTTCGCCGGGGTCAGCTGCCAGGTCGAACATGGCGGAAAGGTTTCCCCTGTCAGCCAGATGAACCTTCAGGTTGCCCTCACGGGAGGTTACCCGGTATCCCCCTCCATGTTCATGCCCGATGGAACCGCCCTGTCGGCGGGAAAATCCTCGGAAAGGAGATCCCGGCCGAAACCTCCGTAGGAACTCTCAATGTCACACCAGCCCAGAACCGTTGGAAGGATGTCCGCCTGGCTCGCGGTGAGTTCGGAAACAGAGCCCGGGGAAAAACCCCGGCCTGAAATGATGAGGGGAACATTCACCAGCTCCTGGTACAAGGAGTGCGCGTGGCCCATTTTGCCGTGGTCGAGGAACTCCTCGCCATGGTCGGCAACCAGTATCACCAGTGCGTCTTCGGTGATGCCACGCCGGCGGAGCCCCGCCAGGAGCCTTCCTATCTGGCTGTCGGTGTAGGCCACCTCGCCGTCGTAGAGGGCAACCAGGTTGAAGAGGTCTTCGGGGTTCAGAGTGATGAGACCCTTGTTCACATTGACCACGGTTTCCCTCTGACCCCAGGATGAGTCGAACTCCCCCTGGTATTCCATGTTCCGCCAGCGGTGGGCGAAGGGGTCGGGGGGAGAATAGGTAAGGTGCGGATCGTAGAAGTGAACCGCCAGAAAAAGGGGACCGTCACCGGTGTATTCGCTGTCCAGCCAGCGGAATACCTCGGTAACGGTGGTTCCGGCGTCGCGGTCTTCGCTGGTGCCCAGGGCGTTGTGGCAGTCGAAATGGTCGAAGCCCTGATGAAACCCGAAATCGGCGTTCATGAAGATCACATTGAAGAAAGCGGCGGTGATGTACCCCGCCCCGGTCATGTACTCAGTGAGGGTCACCGCCTCCGGGGCAAGTCCGTAGTAGTTCTCTCCCCTTCTGCGGGCGTTGTGTTCCAGTGGAAGCAATCCGGTGAAAATGGTTGCCATGGAGGGGAGGGTCCAGGGTTCCCCGGCGGTTACGCTGGTGTACCTGACACCGGCCCGGGCCAGGCTGTCCATGGAAGGGGTGGTGTCCCTGTGATAACCGTAGCAGCCCAGGTGGTCGGACCTGAGGGTGTCAACGATGATCAGTATGACGTCGCCGCCGGTCCTTCTATCACCGCAGCCGGAAAGCAGCAGCACAAAAAGGAACACCGGAACAAGACAAAAGCGCAAATCCACCTCCTTTAGAGTGACAATATAAAGGGAGAACGGCGAACCGGATACTGTGGTGGAACAGATGCGTTATGTCCAACCGACATAACCAAAGCCGTAACCCTTTGCCGCCATTGCGTTTCCCATTTTCCGGCCTTAGAATATGCACACTGTAATCACCGTAGAACAAATCACATCACACTCAAAATCGGGAGGATGCACATGTCCTGCAGCTTTTCCACCCGGGAGATCCAGGAGGCGCAGAAGACCGTCGCCACCTTCAGATACAAGCCTAAGCCTTCCATAAAGGGCTATACCGGCGAGGCTCTGAGGGTCGACCTTTCCAACTACTCCTTCAGGATCATTCCCATACCCGAAGAGATCAGGGAGAAATTCACCGGAGGAAAGGGGTTCGACCTCTGGCTCCTCTGGAACGAGGTAACCGGCGACACGAAATGGGACAGCCCCGAGAACGGCATCGCCATTTCAGGCGGTCCCCTGGGCGGAACACCAAGTTTCCCGGGAACCGGTAAATCCATAGTAACCACCATCAGCCCACCACCGGCTCGGTTATCGACAGCAATGTGGGCGGCCACTTCGGCCCCTGCTGAAGTATTCCGGTTTCGACGCCATGATAGTGGTGGGCAAGCGGGAAGAGCGGGACCATGTGATTGCCATCGACGGCGACAGGGGCACCGTGAGCATCGTCAGGAACGAGAAGCTGGACACCAACAGTCACATAGTGGCCAACCAGCTGGCGGAACTCTACTCCACCGACGAAGACGACAAGAGGAACATCTCCACAGTTTCCGCCGGTGTGGGAGCCGACCACACCTGGATAGGCTGCCTGAACTTCTCATGGTGGGACTGGCGCAGGAAACACATGCGCCTGAAGCAGGCCGGCCGTGGAGGCAGCGGAACGGTATTCCGGGGCAAGGGCCTCAAGGCCCTGGTGGCCCGCTCAACCGCCTCCAGACCCATCTGGGCCCACTCGGAAGGGGGAAAATAGCATGTCATGCCAGTGCGGATGCAAGAACCCCGTTGATGTGATTATCGACAAATGGAACGCCGACCCCGACTTCGTCATAGAGATGTTCCAGGACATACAGGACGCCTGCAGGTGCATTCCCCGTGAAGCCCTTTACAGGGTGGCCGAAAGAACAGGAAAGCCCAGGGGAACACTGTTCCACATAGCAACCTTTTACAAGGCCTTCAGCCTTGAGCAGAGGGGCGAAAAGGAAATCCAGATATGCACAGGCACGGCCTGCTATGTGAAGGGGCCCCGGATGTGCTGGCCGCCTTCGAGCGGGAGCTGGGCGTAAAGAGCGGAGAAACCACCCCCGACAGGAAGTTCACCCTCTCCGAGGTAAGATGCGTCGGAGCCTGCGGCCTTGCCCCGGTGGTGGTGGTGGGAGATGAGGTCATCGGCGGTGTAACCCCGTCCATGATCCCTGATATAGTCAACAGGCACAGAGAGGAGGGCTGACATGAACCTGGAAGAACTGAAAAGCCTGCAGCGGTCAGCCGCCGCGGAACACGGATCATACGCCGCGGCCCTCATGGTATGCGCCGGCACCGCCTGCGTGGCGGGAAAGGCCCTTCCCCTTATAGAACAGCTCAGAAAAGAACTGAAGAGCAGGGGGCTCGATAAAAAGTACCTGGTGGTCCCCACCGGATGCAACGGCTTCTGCGCCCAGGGCCCCGTAATGGTGGTTCAGCCAGGGGGTATTTTCTACCAGAAACTCACCACCGACCACATCCCGGAGATAATCGAGAAGCATCTTGAGGGCGGAGAGCCGGTGGAGAGCCTTCTCTACCACATCCACGGCCGTCCCGTACCGAAAATGGACGACATACCCTTCTTCGGCAAGCAGAAGCTCCTGGCCCTCAGGCACAGGGGTATGCTGAACCCGGAATCAATCGAAGACTACATAAGGGTAGGTGGATACCAGGGTATACACAGGGTGCTCACAGAGATGACACCGGGTCAGGTAACCGCGGTGGTCCTCAGAAGCGGCCTCCGGGGCAGGGGCGGCGGAGGCTTCCCCGCCGGGGTCAAGTGGCAGAGCTGCGTGGCGGCCTCGGAAAAGTCCGGCAGGAACCGGTGGTCGTATGCAATGCCGACGAGGGTGATCCCGGAGCCTTCATGGACCGTTCCATAGTAGAGGCGGATCCCACTGCGTGATAGAGGGAATGATGGCAGGCGCCTACGCCGTTGGGGCGGAAGAGGGCTACATCTACATCCGCAAGGAATACCCCCTGGCAATGCAACGCCTCGAGAAGGCCATCGCCCAGGCGACTGAGAAGGGCCTCCTCGGCGGGAACATATTCGGAACCGATTTCAGCTTCACCATAAAGGTGCACCGGGGTGCCGGAGCCTTCGTCTGCGGTGAATCCAGCGCCCTCATGGCTTCCATGGCGGGTATGCCCGGAGAGCCCAGGGCGAAGTACGTCCGCTCGGTGGAAAAGGGCTACAAAGACGGCCCCACGGTACTGAACAACGTGGAAACCTGGGCCAATGTATCCCTCATCATGGAGAAGGGCGCCGACTGGTTCGCTTCCATAGGCACCGGTGACGTATCGAAGAATCCCTGGAACGGCTGCAGCGGAACCAAGGTGTTCAGCCTGGTGGGAGATGTGAACAACATCGGCCTGGTGGAGGTCCCCATGGGCATCACCCTCAGGGAGATCATATACGACATAGGCGGAGGCATCCCCGGGGGCAGAAGCTTCAAGGGCGTCCAGACCGGAGGCCCATCCGGCGGGATCATCCCCGGGGAGAAGCTGGACCTTCCCGTGGACTTCGACAGCCTCACCGCCGAGGGTTCCATGATGGGTTCCGGCGGCATGGTGGTTATGGACCAGAACACCTGCATGGTACAGATAGCCAAGTACTTCGTCGACTTCCTGAAGGGCGAGAGCTGCGGCAAGTGCACCCCATGCCGTGAGGGGCTCGTCGCCCTGGGCCAGATACTTGAGAGAATAGTTGAGGGCAATGGCAGGCAGGGCGACCTGGAACTCCTGGAGAGCTACGGGTCCACAATGAAGGACAGTTGCCTCTGCGCCCTGGGGAAGGACGCCCCAAACCCGGTGCTGAGCACCATCAGATACTTCCGCAACGAGTACATGGCCCACATAGAGGAAAAGCGCTGCCCCGCGGGGAAGTGCCATGCCCTTATCAACTACAGGATCATCCCGGAGAACTGCACAGGCTGCACCCTCTGCGCCAGGAAGTGCCCGGTGGAGGCAATTTCGGGAACTCCGAAGCAAGTGCATGAGATAGACCCCGACAAGTGCATCAGGTGCGGCATCTGCTATGATGTCTGCAACTTCGGCGCTGTGGAGGTGAAGTAATGACTGAGAAACTGATCACCGCGACCATCGATGGCGTGGAAGTACAGGTACCCCCGGACACAACGGTCCTCGAAGCGGCACTGAAACTGGACATACACATTCCCACGCTCTGCCACAGTGAGCTTGTGGAGCCCTACGGCGCCTGCCGTATCTGCACCGTGGAGGTGGACGAGGGCCGGGGGCCGAAGCTGGTTACCAGCTGCAACTATCCCATCCGAAGGGATTGCACCGTAAACACGAAAAGCGAAAGGGTCCTCTCCAACAGGAAGAACATCCTGGCCATGATGATGGCCCGGTGGCCGGAGGTCAAGAAGGTAAAGGATATGGCGAAGTTCCACGGTGTGGAACACCCGGGCTTCCACCACCCGAAGGTGGACTTCAACCCACACGCATGCATACTCTGCGGACTCTGCACCAGGATCTGCAGCCAGGGCATCTGGGAGGATGTGATCAACTTCGCAGGCAGGGGCGAGGACAGGGAAGTCCGTATGCCCTACGAAACCATAGAGAGCCACTGCGTAAGCTGCGGGGCCTGTGCCGAGATCTGCCCCACCGGAGCCATCACAATGTCCAAGGACCCGAACCACCCCACGACCAGGAGATGATCAGAAGGGCGGGGATGAGGTTACGAAGGAAATGATCCTCATGGACACCGAGCAGTGCAACATGCGTGCCGTTGGCACCGCCCACCTCACCGAGATAATGGACGCCTACGACCTACTCCCGGTGATGAACTACCAGTACGGCTCCCACGAAGACACGAAGAACATCGAGAGCCGCGTATTCATCGAGAACTACCTCACACAGGGGGTTCCCGACGGCTGCTACCTGGGCTGTTCCATGGCCTGCGCCAAGGCGGCGGAGGGTTTCCAGCTGAAGACCGGCCCCTACAAGGGTCAGAAGGTCCTGGTGGACGGCCCGGAATACGAAACAGTAGGCGGCTCCTCCAACATGGGCGTATTCAACCCCCACTTCCCCATCGAATACAACTTCTACTGCGATACCTACGGCATAGACACCATAAGCTTCGCCACCGCCACGGCATTCGTGATGGAATGCTACGAAGCGGGAATCCTTGACATGGAGAAGACCGGCGGCCTCGACCTAAGGTTCGGCAACTGGGAACACGCCATGGAGCTTCTTCACCGGATGGGACGGGGCGAGGGCTTCGGCCTCATAGCCGGCAGGGGCATCAGGTACATGAAGAAGTACTTCGCCGAGAACTACGGCGCCGACCCCGGTTTCCTTCAGGACATTGGAATGGAAGCCAAGGGCATGGAGTACTCCGAGTATGTCACCAAGGAATCCCTGGCACAGCAGGGGGGCTATGGAATCGCCCTTAAGGGCGCCCAGCACGACGAGGCATGGCTGATCTTCATGGATATGGTCAACAAGCAGATACCCTCCTTCGAAGACAAGGCCGAGGCGCTGCACTACTTCCCCATGTGGAGGACCTGGTTCGGGCTGAACGGCCTCTGCAAGCTTCCCTGGAACGATGTGGAGCCGGCGGACAACGCCGAAACCGACGAGCCGGCCAAGGTACCTGGCCATGTTCAGGGCTACTGCGAACTCTTTGAGGGGGTAACGGGAAAGCCCCAGACCATGGACAGCCTCATCGTGATGAGCGAAAGGGTCTACAACTTCCAGAGGGTCTTCAACCTGAAAATGGGCTTCGGCACAAGGGAACACGACAAAATACCCTACCGCTCCGCCGGCCGGTTACCAACCGGGAGTACGAGAGCCGGGTTGAACGCTACGATACCCAGCTGAAGGAAGAAGCCGGGATCAACCCCGAGGGATGTCCACCACGGAAAGGTGGCCGCCCTGAGGAAGTACAGGCTCGACCGTTACGAACAGCTCCTCGACGCGGTTTACAAGCGCCGGGGCTGGACCGCGAATGGCGTTCCCACCGCGGCAAAGCTCAGGGAACTGGGAATGGACTTCCCGGATGTGATTGAGCTCGTGGAGAAGCACGGAGGCTGAGAGGCGAAATGGAACGGGAGCCTCCGGCGAAGGCCGGGGGGCTCTTTTCATATTCCAGCGGTCAGGAGCTCCCGGGCTTCCTGTGGGCGTAAAGGGTTGCCTCCATGTCCTCCAGCCTTTCGGAGAGGAATGCCCTGGCGTCGAGAATGGCTCCGTTGTAGACCTCCGCGGCGATCCCCGCCGCCACCAGGTCAACTATCATCTCCGCCCTGAACTCCGACAGCTGTATGTCGCACTCCTCCTCGAGGAAGCTTACAAGCTCCCTGACCAGGCCGGCCTTTACACCGGGTTTCAGCTTGTCCGCCGGGGATTCAGGGCATTTCGAGAACATAGATCTGCTGAAACAGGTCGGGGTTGAGGGAGAAGGCGGAAATACCCTCCTCGTCTATGTTGAAATCCCAGAACGCCCCGTCGGTACCGGCATCGGGGACCATAGCGGCAAAGAGATGTTCCCCCTGGTAGTCATAAACATCGAAAACCGGCTGGAGCTCGGTTCCCCTGCGGACCCAGATCCTTTCGCCGTCGGTTTCCACCTCGCTGATGGTACTCCTCATGGGATCAGGATTGAAATCGATCACCACCCCGCTGGCGCCCATGGATTCAAGATAGGACTCCACATAGACCTTTTCTTCCTCTATCTCTTCGGCTGTTTTCGCCACCGGTTCCACGCTCTGCTCTATCTCCAGGAACATTTCGCCGTCGGCCCTGAACCCCTGAACCAGGTACTCGTCGCCGGTGAGTTCGGCCATGAAGACATTACCCTGCCGGTCCGCGGCGAAGGCATGGCCCATCATGGTGTTCCGAAGAAGCTCCGTGAGGTCGTTGGGGTCGAAGGGGAACTCGTATTCCCAGTACTTCACCACCGGCTCCTCGCCAAGCTCGTACCTGCCTATGAATGTGGTAACCATAAGGTCGCCGTTCTCTGCCGGGAGGACCTGAAGTCTGTTGGCCACATAGGCCTCTCCGTCGGCGCCCCGGAGGTCCATGGGCGGATTGTTGTAGAAGGGTGTGAGGACCCCAGCCATTCCCCCTCCGGTGTGAAGCCGTGAAGTCCTCCGCTCCAGGGACTCTCAACCACTATCCTGCCGTCGGAGAGAACGGTCATGTCCAGGGGGTTGGAGAGTTCCCCGGGGCCGCTGCCGCTCCGGGAAATGTTTCGTATGAACTCGCCCTCCGATGAGTATATCCTTACCCTGCAGGCTGATCTGTCCAGAACGACGATATTCCCCGAAGGGTGGTGGTCAAGGCTTTGCACCGCCCCCAGCACATAGTTGCTGTCCCCCATCTCGACACCTATGGAGTGGGTGATATCGAGCTGGATGAGGTCTTCTCCCCGGGGAGGTAACGGCTTCCGGGGCCTGGCCTCCGCAGCCGGCCAGAAGCATGGCAAGACCGGCTGCCATTGTTAATACGGATTTCATAAGGGTTCTCCATTCAGTTCTTGGCTGTAACACTCAGGGTTTGATTCAGCACAAGTATAAATAGGCTTTTCAATTTGTAAAGACGCCTTTGCCTTATTGACGACCATGGCATATATATTGCGGTACAAGGGGGATGATGCATGCCGGAAAACTGCGTCGAGGTTAGCGGCCTCGTGAAGAAATACGGAGACCTCACAGCTGTGAAGGGCATATCCTTCGGTGTAAAAAGGGGGGAAATACTGGGCATCCTGGGTCCCAACGGCTCCGGGAAGACAACCACCCTGAAGTCGATCCTCGGCCTGATCACCTTCGACGGCGGAGGGATAACGGTTAACGGCTTTGATATACTGAAGGACCGCCGGAAGATACTTGAGGCCACAGGGGCGGTGCTCGAGGGGGCCAGGAACACCTACTGGTACCTCTCCCCCAGGGAGAACCTGGCCTACTTCGCCGGGATAAGGGGCCTCGGCGGCAAAAAAGTCGCCGAGAGAACCAACTATCTCCTGGAAACCCTTGAACTCGCCGATGTGGCGGACAAGGAACTGAGGCAGTTCTCCGCGGGAATGAAGCAGAAGTGCGCCCTTGCCTGCGCCTTCGTACACGATCCGGAGATACTCCTGCTCGATGAACCCACACTGGGCCTGGATGTGGAGATAAGCCGGCATATCAGGAACTGGCTGAAGACCATCACAGGGGAACAGCGGAAGACCATTCTCATAACCTCCCATAACATGGACTTCATCGAATCGGTCTGCGACCGCATACTGATGATGCGCCGGGGTGAGATAGTCTCCCACGAGACCGTTGCCTCGCTGAAGGAGAAGTTCGCCGGCAGGTACTACCAGTTCATTCTCAAGGCCCTCCGCGCCGGGGCTTACAGAAGACCTCCGGGTATCGGAAGGACCACCGTCGACGGCTGCAACATCAGGGTGGAGCTTCATTCCCTTGCAGGGCTTCTTCCCATGATCCAGGCGGTTGTGGGTTCCGGTGCTGAAATGGCAGACTTCAGAACGGTGGAGAACAACCTCGAGGAGATCTTCCTGGAGATGACCGGGGGAGGCTCCTATGAAGGTCCTTAGCCTTCTTGCCGCCGAGGCCAGAATGGTCTTCTGGACCATGAAGCGCTACATAGTGAACACCCTGTCCGGCATAGGCATAATGTTCCTCATCTTCATGGGAATGTTCTGGGGGTGAAGACCATAGGCGGCTCCGGGGTAACAGGGGAATCCCTGGATGCAATGCTGGTGGCTACATCCTCTGGATGAGCGCCATGTTCTGCATGCAGAACACGGGGTCGGAAATTCTCTCCGAATCCCAGCAGGGAACCCTGGAGCAGCTCTATCTGTCACCCATGGGGCCAACCGCATACTCTTCTTCAGGGCCCTTATGAACATGGTCTTCAACTTCGCATTCATCACCGTACTCCTCTACCTGTCCATGGCGGCCACGGGAAGGTGGCTGTCGGTGAATCTCCCCTACCTCTACGGCATGGTGGTGCTCTCAACGCTGTCCCTGGTGGGAATAAGCTTCATGCTCGGCGGACTGGGCCTTATACACAAAAGGATACAGGCAATCAACGGCATACTGTCCTTCGGCCTCATCGGCCTGATGCTCCTGCCCACATATCCCCTGACCCCCCAGAGCTTCCTTCCCTTCATCGCCGGAGCCGCGGTGGTTCGGAACACCATCGTAAGCGGCGCCTCATACCCCCTTTGGTGGTACCTGTTCATCGCCGGGAACAGCCTCTTCTACCTGGCCGCCGGCCTTTTCGTGTTCAAGCTCCTTGAGAGAAAGGCGAAAAGGCTGAACAAGATGGGACAGTACTAGGGACCCCTTCGTGAAGCGGAAACCAGGGCCCTCTCAGCCGCAAGGTTCCGTGAAGAGAACCGAAGGGAGACCCCCTGGAAGAGAAGAGGACCGAACCGGGCTCCCGGGCCAGCCACTCCGGCACCGAGGCCAGGTCGTAGTAGAGGGAGTCCTCCATCTGGACCGGGCATATACTGACAGTTGAGTGTCCGGAAACAGGGCTGATGAGGAACAGTTCCCCGGCTTCCCCGGCCCCGGCGCAGGAAGGGTAGCCGAACAGCCCCTCTGGGTCGATTCCGCTGGCGAGATACACAAGGGTGTCCCCCCCTTCGGTGAACATATCCGGTGAAACAGGGTAAACACTGTGTCCCGACCCCTGAATAAAGACAAGATGACCGTTCCCGGATTCAGCAAGGAGCTCCCACATGGCTCCGGTTCCAGCCACCGGTCGCCGGGGCTCATGGCCCAGGCATTCAAGGGGCATCATGTACTCCCCGGGCCAGAATGTGCCGAAGTCCCCCACCGACGGTGTTACACCGGTGATGAACAGAGGAGTGTCACCGGGGAGGGATTCGGCTATCTGCGCTATTCTGTGCGTTGTTTCATTTACGGCGCGGGACGCGGCGGCCAGTGTTCTCACCTGATCCAGGGAGAACTGGAACACCCCCAGGAGGAACACTGCGAAGAGTGTGTATAAGGCCCGTGAGTTCCTCAGCCGCTGGAAAAGAAGGGCTATGAAAAGCCCAGCCCCGGGCACCGCGGCAACTGCGAGGTCCGGACGGACAACGAGGTTCGCCACCGGGATCAGAGGAAAGAAACCCAGGGAAAGAAGGAGAAACCTGTGCCGCCATTCAGAGGCAAGGAAGAACACCGGAAGGGTGAGGGCCAAAAGAAGGATCCTTGCGGGTATCATGGACAGCCAGGGGCTGAAAAGGGTTCCGCCGTAGAGCAGCACACCGGTAAGGGAGGACAGCCCGAAGGCGGTGGTCCCTGGTAATTCACCTGAAGTCCCATGGCGCTGTAGCGCATGGCCCCGTAAACCGCCAGCGCCGCAAGGGAGACCCCGAAGAGCAGAATGCCGTTGCGAAGCCTTTTCCCCCGGGGTGAACCGGCGCTCCCCAGTGCGGCGAACACCGGAGGGGCGGCCAGGAAGGTTTCCTTGAAAAGCAGGGATACAAGGAACAGGAAGGGCACGATCAGAAGCATGGGCAATGAGGGCCTCCTGCACCAGCGTATGGAGAGTATCATGGCCCAGATGAAGGGGATACCGGCCAGCATGGTGGCCCGCCAGGAAACCCGTGCCGCGGAAACCGCCACCGGGTAGCAGAGAACCAGGAAGGCTACCCCGGCGAAGAGCGCCGCCTTGTTGTCCACGAAATCCCTCATGAAAACCCCGGTGGAAAAGCAGAAAAGAGCCAGTATGACCAGGCTCGTTATGTGCCAGGCGCCTGGTCTTTCCACCCCCCACAGGGCGTTGTCCGCCGCCCAGGCCAGTGTCATCAGGGGTCTGTATCCACCTGAGGATTCCCCTGCGAAAGCCCCGGCGGCTTCGCCGAAGGTATGGGAGCAGTCCAGATAGTCGTCGGTGATGAAACCCGTTCGAAGGGTGGGCAGATAGAGGAGTGCGGCAGCGGCCAGAAGCGCCGCTGCCGATATGTATCGGCGGAGTTTCATTGTTTGGCCCGGGAGTTCAGAAGGATGAACGGAGCATCAGCAGCCCCACCAGAACAACAAGGATCGCAGCGGCGCCCAGCACGGAGAAAACCCGTTTGCGCTTAACCGAGGACTGGAACTCGTCGGGGAACTCTCCCAGGAGGATCTTACCGCATGCCGGGCAGGTGTATGAAGCTGCAGCACCGGCTATGAGCATTCCGATAAGGCCGGCATGCTGGCGGCGGAAGTGTTAGAGGATTTCGTTACTGTCTTCTCCTGGCATCTCGGGCAGTACTGTTCCAAAGCCGGGCTCCTTTCAGCAAAAGTGATGGGAAAAAAATAACCGCGGAACCCTCCTCCGGCCAGCCCGGAACGAACCCGTATTGCTTCCCTTACAGAAGGAAAGAATTGGGCACTTCTTTCCTTGACAGAAGGAAATATTATAGATATAGTTTCCCTGGAGGAAGGAAACAATTTGAACACGGGCACCATTGTTGCTGATTCACTGAGCAGGGATTTCCCGGGGTTAAAACCCAGAACTGCATCCCTGGAAACCGTTCCCGGCATGGCATCGGTGGTTATCGGGATGCGCCGCTCGGGAAAAACCTGTCTCATGTTCAGGGAGATAGAGCGGCTGCTGGCCGAGGGAGTGGAGCGGTCAAGGATACTCTATGTCAACCTTGAGGATGACAGGCTCTACCCCATTCAGGATAACATTCTGCCGGATATACTGGAGTCCTTCTACAGACAGACCGCGGCTCCCAGGGACAGCAGGGTATTCATCTTCCTCGATGAGGTTCAGGCGGTTCAGGGCTGGTCACGGTTTGCCAGAAGGATCCTCGATACCGAGAAGGTCTCCCTTTTCGTCACAGGGTCCTCCGCAAAAATGCTTTCCAGCGAAGTCGCCACCGAGTTCCGGGGCCGGGGGTTCACCACTGAGGTCTTTCCCCTGAGCTTCAGGGAGTATCTCAGCTGGAAGGGGATCGGCGTGTCGGCCCCTCCATATGGAGCCCGCATACGGTCGCTGATGGAGAAAAGCCTCCCTGAATACCTTCGGCAGGGAGGTTTTCCCGGGGTGCAGGAGCTTAAGGAACACCAGCGGATACAGGTTCTTCAGAGCTATGTTGAACTGGTCATCCTGAGGGATATCATGGAGAGGCACGGGCTGGGGAATCTTCAGGCGATCAGAGGCTTCGTGATGTTCCTTCTGCAGTCTTCAGCAGGGCTTGTTTCGGTGAACAAGGTTTACCGCGACCTTTCATCCAGGGGGATCCGTGTGGGCAAGGAAACCCTTTACGAGCTGCTCAACCACCTCACCGATGCATTCCTGCTGTCATCGGTCACCCTTTTCCACAGGTCCCTGAGGGTCAGGCAGAGCAACCCCCGAAAGGTCTATACCGTTGACCCCGGGCTTTCCTTTGCCTTTTCCCCCTCGGGCACATCGAATACTGGAAGACGCCTTGAGGAAGCGGTCTTTCTGCAGCTCAGAAGAAGGGCGGCATCCTCAAGACCTGCCACTATCTGCTACTACAGAACGAAAAGCTGCAAGGAGGTCGATTTCGTTTTCGGAGACCCGGACACCGGAATGGCACGGAAGCTGATCCAGGTGTGCGCGGATATGGCCGACGGGGGAACCAGAAAGAGGGAGATCGAAGCCCTGGAGGAGGCAATGGAGGAGACAGGCCTCCGGGAGTCCTGCATTATCACCCTTTTTGAAGAGGGTGAGGTTGGATCAGTTCAGGGAAACATTCGAATTCTCCCCGCTTGGAAGTGGTTCCTCGAGGGCTGAATTCACTCCCTCAGTCCTGCTTCCCTCCCGGTGGATCCGCCCTTCCGGGCCTTGAGGGAAGACCCCTCTCCATCCACCAGCTGTAGGCCACAGGAACTATCATTATGGTCAGCAGCTCAATGAGCATCCCGCCGAAGACAGGAAGGGCCATGGGGCGGGCCAGGTCGCTTCCCCTCCCCGAGGCAAGAAGCACCGGCACCAGGGCCACCAGGGTGGTGACCGTTGTCATCAGAGCGGGTCTTATCCTTCTGCCGGCGGCTTCAATGGCAAGGCTTCTTACCTCCTCCTTCGAGGATGGAGTTCTCTCCCTCCTCAGCTGGGTCATGTAGGTGGCCATGAGAACACCGTCATCGACACATATTCCCATCAGCGCTATGAAGCCCACCACCACCGCCACCGTTATGTATACCGCTCCCTCCGGGGATGCCCCGGTAAGACCCATACCCGAAAGCAGGGTCTGGATGCCGGGCCAGAACCTGATGAAAAGAAGCCCGCCGGCAACTGCCAGGGGCACTGTTCCGAGGAAGATGATCAGGGGAACGGAAAGGGTCTTGAACTGAAGGTACATCAGGAAGAATATCGCTATCAGACAGAGGGGAATGAGAAGGGCGAACCTGCTCCTTGCCTCCTCCTGATTCCTGTAGTTTCCTATCCACTCGAAGCGGTATCCCTCGGGCAGGTTCAGCCTGCGTTCCCGGGGACATTGTTCTCTCACGCTCAACGATATCCCTGAGAAGACGGTCCGCCTCCTGAACGAGACCGCCCTCGTCCCTGCCCATGGCATTCAGCATCACATAGCCGGTAAGCTCACCGTCCACGGACCTTATCACCGCCGGTCCGTCCACCGCTTCCACCGATGCCACCGTGGACAGGAGCACAGGGCTTCCCATATGCCCCGGAATGTATATGTCGCCGATATCCCCGGGTTCGTCCCTGTTCTCCCTGGTGTATCTCACCCTGACGGGAATTCGCTCCCTGCCGTTGAGAACACTGGTGGCCACGGTGCCGGACAGGGCTCCCCTGAGGGCGGAGAGGACCCCGTTCACCGTAAGACCGTGGTCCCCGGCGGCAATTCTGTCCACTGAAACCTCCAGATAGGGCCTCCTTGTGGTCCTCAGGGCCTGTACGTTCACCGCTCCGGGTATCTCCGACAGCAGCTCCTCCGCCGCTATTGCAACCCGCTCCAGCTGGTCGGCATCATCCCCCCTTATCTCCAGACCGATGCTGGTAACGATACCCGACTGGAGCATGACTATCCTGGTCTCTATGTGCTGAAGCCATGAGGGGGCTATTCCCGGCATGCGTACCGATCTTCTCAGAAGGGTAAGGATGGAGTCGGAGGTAACACCCTCCCGCCAGGTGTCCTCCGGTTTCAGCGTGATCACCGTCTCTATCATCCCCACCGGGGCCGGGTCCAGGGGCGAATCCGCCCTTCCAGCCTTTCCCACCACACTTGCAACCTCGGGGATCTCCTCCATCGCCCGGTTCTGGCGGATCATTACATCCACTGTCTCGTTAAGTGAGGCCTGGGTGAGAAGGGAAGGCATGAAGAGGAAGCTGCCCTCGTCAAGGGGGGCATGAACTGGGTACCTATACCCGGGAAGACGTTATGAAGCAGGGCCACCGGCCGCAGGCGGCGGGTATCAACCCCAAGCCCATTAAGGGGTGAAAAGAATCGATAGGCTCCCATTGCGGCCATTGCGCCGGTGAGGATGATCACAAGAAAGAGGAGCAGCAGCTTCCCCCTGTTGTTGAATGCCCGGCGGAGAAGCCCTGTGTAGGATCGGGTAAGCCCTTCCTCGAACCTGTCCCTTCCGGGGTTATCCAGGGTTTCCCGGGCCATGAAATAAACCAGCAGGAATACCCCGGCGCCGGAAAGGGCTGCAAGGAACCAGGGCTTCAGGGGGGGAAGCCAGGCTCCGGCGGAGGCTGACGCCCAGGCTCCCAGAAGACCCAGCCCGAAGGAGGAGAGCAGGACCTTCATCCTGCTTCTTTCCAGCCTCGGCTCCTTCAGGGCGAACATGCTAAGCACTGGAACCAGGGTTATCGCCGTGAGTCCCGCCGCAAGGAGGACCAGGGTCTTCGTCCATGCCAGTGGTATGAAGAGCCTTCCGCTCTGACCCTGAAGAAAGAAAACGGGTATGAAGCTGATCACCGTTGTGGAGAGGGATGTGGCAATGGCCGGGGCCACCCTGGAAACGGCAAGGGGAATGACCGATTGACCGGAACCGGTCCTTTTCTCCTGGTGAATGCTTTCGGAGACCACTATTCCCATGTCCACTATGGTGCCTATGGCAATGGCTATTCCGGCAAAACTCATGATGTTGGCGTTAACGCCGAAGATCCGCATTCCTATGAACGTAAGAAGAACGGCGAAGGGAAGGGTTGAAGCCACCGCAAGTGAGGTCTTCAGGTGAAAAAGGAAGGCGAGGACCACCAGCGCGGTGATCACCATCTGCCAGGTTATCGCCCCGGTAAGGGTTCCAACGGTCTCCTCTATCAGCTGTCGTCTGTCGTAGTAGGGGCTATCACAACACCCTCGGGAAGCCCCGGGGCCAGCCGGTCCAGCCGTTCCTCCACCGCCTCGATAACCGCAACGGGATCGGCTCCGTACCTCATTACGACGATGCCGCCAACCAGTTCGCCCCTGCCATCGGCAAGGGCACCCCTTCTGAAGCCAGGGCCCATGGAAACCCTTGCGGCGTCACCAATGGTGAAGGGCCTGCCCTGGACCATCTTAACAAAGGTGTTCTCAATGTCCTCAATGGTCCTCAGCCGGCCTGCGCCCCTCACGGCGAACTCCAGCCCGGTTCGCTCAATGGTCCCGGCCCGGCGTCGGAGTTGGAGGAACCCAGGGCGTGATGAATGTCCGTGAGGGATATGCCGAGGTGGCGGAGAAGCTCAGGATCGGCCTCCACCAGATATTCCCTCTGAAAACCCCCAATACCTGATATCTCCGAAACACCGGGAACGCTCTGAAGGGCCGGCCGCACCGTGTAGTCCTGAATGGCCCTCAGTTCTCCCTGATCAAGGGGACCCTGAACCGTGTACCAGTATATCTGCCCGAGGGGTGTAGCATCGGGACCCATTGTCGCCGTGGCGCCTTCGGGAAGGGTGGCGGTGGCCCCGGCAAGCCTTTCAGAGACCCTTTCCCTCGCCCAGTAGACAGGTGTTCCGTCCTCAAAGACCACATAGATCCTGGCGAAGCCGAAGGATGACAGTGACCGAACCTGGCGTACTTCGGGAAGACCCTGGAGGGAGGAGGCCAGGGGGTAGGTTATCTGGTCTTCCACATCCCCGGGACTTACCCCGGGCCAGTCCACGGAAACTATCACCTGGTTCTCGGAAACATCTGGAAGAGCGTCCACCGGCAGTGTTTCAAAGGCCCAGAGGCCGGCGCCGCATACCGCCGCCGCAAGTGTGAGGACCGCGACCCTGTTCTGAAGAAGGAAACCGGTGAGTTTTTTCATGGGGCTACGGGCTGTTCATAAGGGAAGGCATGCCGGTGAGTTCCGCCTGGGAGTCAAGCAGGAAGGCGCCGTGGTCGGCGATGATCTCCCCTCCGGAAAGGCCGGAGAGAACCGGGAAGTGCCTTGTTCCCCCTCGTCCCGGGACAGCGGACCCAGCTCGACAACCACCGGGACAAGGCTCACCCCTACCAGAGGAGATGGAATGTCCGTTGCCCTGTGCACCGTTCCGCTGTCTGAAGAGAGGGCATAGACGAGATGACGGCTGCCCATTGAAAGCACCGATGTGGCCGGTATGGCCAGTTCCGGTTCAGGGGTTCCACCGGCTTCATTTACCAGGGTGATCCTTACCAGTCTCCGGGAAGAAGGGGGGTTTCCGGGGAACCTGCCTGTATCCTCGCTGTCCTGCCCCTTGTCACCGGATCGAAATAGGGATCCAGATGTGTCACGGTTCCGGGGATCACGGTCCCGCCGGAATAGGCTGTAATGGCAACTGAATCCCCCGGGGTGACAAGGGCTGACTGGCCCTCCAGCAGTTCCGCCTCCACCCAGATGTCACTCAGATTGGCTATTTCCAGTATTACCTGTCCGGTCTGCACCCAGTCCCCGGCCTCAACCCTTCGGTCGGTCACCGTGCCGGAGTACCTGGAGGCCACCGGCAGGGCTTCCATCACCTCGCCGGTCTCCGCCACATGGGCAATGATCCACGGGGCTGCTCCCAGCTGCCTCAGCCTATGTTCCGCACCGGCCTGGAGGCTTCCCCCGGGCTCACCGGCACGGAGGGAGTAAAGAAGATCATGCTGGGCCTCGATAAGCTCCGGTGAGTATATCCAGGCAACGGTGGAGCCTGAGCCTATGCTTTCCCCGGTGGAGGGGGAGGGGAACCGGTCTATCCTGCCGGAGGTCCATGCGGTTACCACCGCCCTGGATGTTTCCGCTTCCGTTACGGTGCCGGTAAGGGTAACGCTGTTCCTGAGCCGTCTGAACTCCACCTCTACCAGGGTCAACCCGGTGAGCTCCCTCTCCGCGGCACTCAGTGTGACGGTTACAGAAGAGGACGCTATTTCCTCAAGCTCCATTCCGCACACCGGGCAGAGGCCGGGGTTCTCCACAACCACACAAAGCATCGGGCAGGCCCATCTTCCCCCTTCATGGTCATGCCCCTCGTGGGCAAGTTCGTCATCACTGAGCAGGAACAGCCCGGGAAAGAGAATGAAGGCCAGAACCAGGGCCGCAAGGGCAGCCGCCGGCGGGATCAGCTTCTTCACTGGGTCTCTTCAGCGGTTTCTATCAGGGAGGAGAGGCCTGTTCTTGCCTCTTCGGTTATTCCCGGGTCTTCCAGAAGGACCGGTATGTAGTTTCCGGGTTATTCCTGAAGGAGGTTTCGCAGCCGGGACAGCATATGCCTATCCGGTATCCTTCCCATTCAAAGAACTGGCCCGGGGCAACACCGGCGCCCATCACCGGACATATGGTGTTCCCCACTTCGATCAGATCAGTTTCACCGGCATCCGCCGGGGGAAGGGCTGCTTCCTCTTCGGGGGATCCTTCGCCGCCGCAGCCCATTGCGGCAACCAGGGCCATGGTAACAACGAGGTTCCTGAGCATGGTAATCCTTTCCGTTGGTGTTCGAATAGTATACTAAATTGATATGAAATAGTTCCGAAGAAAGGGGGCGGCCCGCGCCGCCCCCTGTGAGGCCCTGTTTCCTCAGAGGATGTTTATGGTAACGGTAACCCTTCCCGCCGAGGCATCGGGTATGGATTTGCCCATGAGGGCGCTGCGGATGGTTTCTATGAGCTCTTCCACCTCCACGGTGTCCTCCTCTACGGTCACGGCGGTTATCCTGCCGCCGCCGTCCAGGGTGAGGATCAGTTCGATGGTGCCCGGCTCCAGTATTTCGGGCTGCTGGTTAAGGGCTTCCACAGCCTCCAGCACCACCGCCCGGAACTCCGAGGGCCTGGCTCCCAGGTACTCGCTTATCCCCGCCAGTGACGCCGCATGGACAGGGGAGTAACTGGCCATATCATCGCATTCCTCCTCCATTGCATAGGAAGCTGTAAGACCTCCGCCTCCGGCGCCGTAGGAAACCGAGGGGGCGGCGGCGATGCTTCGGCTCACCGAGCCTCCGTATGACTGCTGACCGCTATAGCCGAATACGCCCTCGTAGCTCACTCCTTCGGGCATGTTGACCGGAATGGTCACGGTTTCCGGCTGGCCGCCCTCGGTCCTCACATAGGTATCCACCGCAACGAAGGCGGTGTGCTCCGACAGCACGCTGTAGTCCAGTGATGTGCCGATTATCCGTTCCACCAGGCCGTCGGCGGGCTTGTCACTGTAGGGGGCCTCGAGAACAAGACGGTTAAGGTGATGGATCTTGCTCCTGGCCCAAAGCCTGTCCGCGGCTTCTGTGCCGCCACGGGCAACAAGGTTTACATCCATGGTCTGTCTCCAGGGTCTTCCCCCAATGGTACCTGTAATGGTTATCCTGTCCCTTCCCGGCCTGTCATACCTTCCTGTTACCACCAGTGGCTCGCCGTCGTAGAGGTCCCTTACCTCCCTTGGGTAGACATCGGTAACGTCCAGGTCGCCCCAGTCTATCTCTATGTTCACCAGGTAGGGGTTGTTTATCTTGTTGTAGATGTCCTGCACCGCTGTTTTCGGATCCTGCCCCAGACCGACATAGACCGGATAGCCCCTGCCCTCCTCGGCGAGGCCCTCAATGAGATAGCGGTTGACGCTGGAACCCACACCGATGCTGAAGAGCCTCATGTTCTCCCCAGGGTTGTCCTGAGCTCGGAGAGTATCTCCGTTTCATTGCCAATGTAGCCATCGGTGAGGAAAATGATGTAGCGCATCCTTTCCGGATCTTCGGGGTAGCCCACGCAGGCCCGGACGCCCTCGATCATCATAGTGCCCCCCATGCCGCTCATTCCGTTGATGTACTCGATGCCCCTCTGGATGTTACGGGGTGTGTTCTCCAGGGGTGTCCGGCTCATGGAACTGGCGGTTTCACTGAAGCGCATTATCTGGAAGGAATCCCCGGGGTTCATTCCCGCGACGAACTGCCTTACTGTTTCCTTTGCAACCTCCATGGGCTGGCCGCTCATGGAGCCTGAGTTGTCCACCACGAAGAAAAGCTCCTTCGGGGCGATATCCCCGGGTCCACCTACGGCGTCGGGCTCCAGCATCAGCATGAAGTGGCCGCCAAGGTCGCCTCTGTGGGATATAAGGCCGGTGTTGATGCCCTCGGAAGCGGTGATGTAGTTAAACACGAAATCCCTGTTGGGGATCTCGTTCTCCCTGCTGAGCTCAACACTGAGAACGCCGTCCTCCCCGATTGAGGTGGAAACCGCGTGGTTCTCCGATTCGAACTCCCTCACCGGGAAGCCCGGGTTCACCGACATGGTAAGCTCTATGTCGTAGCCGCTGCGGGTGCCTCGGGAACGATGTCCGGTGTTATCCTGTCAGCGTCATCCACTCCGGCTGGAATGAACCTGGGCCCAACCACCATGGGATAGACCACCTGCCAGGAGCCGCTGTTGTATGCCACCGGGGCGGCATACTTTATCTCTATCACTATATCGTCGCCGGGGAGGATGTTGCCAACGGTCTGGGTGAAGATGTTGGGTCGTTCCTGTTCCAGAAGGGCGGCGGTCCTGCCCTCGCTTATTGCCTCCTGGTAGATCCTCACAGCTTCCTGCCGCTCCTTTATCTGCCCCTCTATCGTCCTGTCGCCGATCTGCATGTCCATGCTGTAAACCGCGCCGTCATCCGGCAGCGGGAACACGTATACCGCCTCGATGGGGTCGGAAAAGGGATTTCCGTAAACCTGCCTCACCGTCACCAGCTGAATGGTGCCCTCCACCGAGATGTGTGCCTCTGTGTGTTCAAGGGGAAGGTCCGCAGGGTTGCCCTGGTCGTCCAGCACCACCATCCTTGAGAAATCCTGTTCCGGGGAGGCCATCAGAAGGGCTCCTGCCAGTAGTATCATTGCCGTCATCATCAACTCCTTTCCATGAGAGTTCCTTCATGTTCCTTCATGGTACACCGCCGACGGTTATATATTCCAGCCATTCTGAAAGGATTCCCATGATAACCGTTAACGGCGACAGGCTGGATTGGCACGAAGGAATGACCGTGAGGGACATACTCACGGCGAAGAACTACAAATTCAGGATGCTGGTCACCAGGATCGACGGAGAGCTGGTCAAGCGGTCCGATTACGACACCACCACGGTCCCCGACGGCGCCGACGTCAAGGTGATCCACCTGATCTCCGGGGGCTGACCCTTGCCGAAAAGGGGCATGGCCAGGGCCATGTTGCTGCTGACATCGGTCATATGGGGTTTCGCCTTCACCGCCCAGAGGGCGGGTATGGACCACATGGGTCCCATGATGTTCAACTGCATCAGGTTCGCCCTGGGAGCCCTCGTCCTGGCGCCATTCTTCGCCGGGAAGATCTCATCGGCATTCATACCACGGGCCATTCTGGCCGGCACGGTGCTCTTCGCCGGGGCGGCCCTCCAGCAGTGGGGCATAGTTCACACCACCGCCGGCAAGGCGGGTTTCATAACCGGGCTATACATGGTTTTCGTGCCCCTGCTGGGTTTCATCACAGGGGCCAACGAGAACAGATATGTATGGTCCGGGGTTGCCCTCTCCCTCCTTGGTCTGTGGCTGCTGAGCTTCTACAGGGGCTTCGGAGGTGTTAACCCCGGGGATGTCCTTGTTCTTGCGGGAGCCTTCATGTGGGCGGTCCACGTGAGGCTCATAGGAAGATATGCCCCCATGTTCCACCCCGGCGGATTCGCCGTGGTCCAGTTCGGATGGGTTGCCGTCCTCAGCCTCGCCGCCGCCCTGCTCACCGGGGAGGGGACCACCGGCATACCCCGGGCCTGGCTTCCCCTGGCATACAGCGGAATACTCTCGGTGGGGGTTGCCTTCACCATACAGATCTTCGCCCAGCGGGATGTGAAACCGGCGCCGGCAGCCCTTATCATGAGCCTGGAAGCGGCCTTTGCCGCCCTTGGGGGCTGGCTTCTGCTGGGGGAAACAATGATCCCCCGGGAACTGCTGGGCGCTCTGCTGATGTTCACCGGTATGGCGGTTTCCCAGTTACCCGGGAACCCTTTTTGCCGAAGGGGGTTGACAATTTCAGGGAACGCATTAATTTAGACTGGTCTAACACACACCGGAAGGAGCTCACTGAATGTTCGGAATGGGACGTGGTAAGGGCTGCCGCAGAAGGGCTTCAATGACCCTCAGCGACCTCCGGACCGGCTCCACCGCGGTTATAAGTTCATTCGCAGGCGGCCGGGGCTGCAGAGAAAAGATGACTTCAATGGGGCTTTTCCCCGGAACGGAAATAAAGGTGGTCCAGGCCCACGGCGAAAATGGCATGATGCTGGTTTCAGTGGGTTCAACAAGGCTGATGGTGGACAGGGTCATGGCCGCCAGGGTAATCGTGGAAAAAGCCGGGTAATTTTTTTGTCACTGGTTTTAGTCTAATCTAAATCTCAAAGGCGGATACAGGATGAAGATCAGCGAACTCAACAGGGGCGATACCGGAATGGTAACGGGTTACGAGAAGGGCGAGAGGATATACAGGCAGAAGCTCCTGAGAATGGGGCTGGTGAAGGGCTGCTCCTTCAAGGTTGTGAGAAAGGCCCCATGGGCGACCCGGTGGAGCTGGAGATAGGCTCCCACAAGCTCACCCTGAGGAAACAGGAGGCAGACGTGCTCCTGGTGGAGAAATGCTGACATGGAGAAGGGCATAAAAAAACTGCGGATAGCCGTTGCGGGAAACCCTAATGTGGGAAAGACAACGCTTCTCAATGCCCTCACCGGGTCCAGGCAGAAGGTTGGCAACTGGCCCGGGGTAACCGTGGAGAAGCTTGAGGGCTCCTACACCCACAATTCCGATCTGGTGGAGGTCACCGACCTTCCCGGTATCTACTCCTTCACCGCTTTCTCCATAGATGAATCCATCGCCAGGCGTTTCATCCTCGAGGAAAAGCCCGACATGATAGTGAACATCATAGACGCAACCAACCTAGAGAGGAACCTTTTCCTCACAACACAGCTCCTGGAGATGCGGGTTCCCATGGTGGTGGCCCTGAACATGATGGACCTGGCGGAAAGACGCAGGGTCCGAATAGAGATAGATCATCTCTCAAGGCACCTGGGCTGCCTGTGATACCCATAAGCGCCTCGAAGGGCAGGGGGATCCAGGAACTGAAGGACCTGATAAACGAAGTGGGCGAAAAGAGGCCGGTCTCCCAGACCCGTGTGGCCTACGACGAGATACTGGAAAAGGCGGCGGATACCGTTGCGGAAGCGGTGGATAGCATTGCCCGGCATAGGGATGTGGACCCCGATGGCTTGCCCTGCGGCTCCTTGAGAACGACGAGTACGCCCTTGAGCTCTGCGGCGGCTCCGTTCCGGGGAAACTGCTCAGTGAACAGATCTCCAGGGTGGAACGGCATGTGGGCGACGAAATGGACATAATACTGGCCGACGGCAGGTACGGGTTCATCCACGGTCTGGCCAGGGATGTGATCAACCGTACCGACGAGATACGAAGAACGGTCTCCGACAGGCTGGACGCGGTGATGCTGAACAGGTCCTGGGCATTCCCGTGTTCCTGGGCGTAATGTATCTTGTTTTTCCGGCACCATAAACTTCGCCGGCCCCTTCATTGATTTCTTTGACATACTCTTCGGAACGGTTTTCGTGGACGGCTTCAGGGTGTTGCTTACGGGCATCGGTTCCCCTGAAATAGTAACCACCTTCCTTGCCGACGGCGTGGGAGGTGGCATTCAGACCGTGGCCACCTTCATCCCCCCCATCTTCCTGATTTTCCTTTTCCTGTCCATACTGGAGGATTCAGGATACATGGCCAGGGCGGCCTTCGTGATGGACCGCTTCCTGCGAACCATCGGCCTTCCGGGTAAGGCCTTCATACCCATGCTTGTTGGTTTCGGCTGCAATGTGCCGGCGATCATGGCCACACGCACCCTGGAGAACAACCGGGACAGGGTTCTGGCCATCATGATGAACCCCTTCATGTCCTGCGGCGCAAGGCTGCCGGTCTACGCCCTCTTCGTGGCGGTATTCTTCCCGGAAACCGGCGGGCCTGTCCTTTTCAGCATATACCTCACCGGTATCCTTCTGGCGGTGGCCACGGGACTGGTCTTCAAGCGGACCATACTGAAGGGGAAACATCCACCTTCGTCATGGAGCTTCCCCCCTACCACCTTCCCACCTTCAGGGGAATAATGTACCATACCCTCACCAGGCTTAAGGGCTTCCTCCTCAGGGCCGGCCAGGTGATAGTCATAGTCGTGGTGATCCTCAGCTTCCTGAACTCCTTGGGCACCGACGGCTCCTTCGGCAACGAGGACTCATCCGGATCGATCCTGGCCTTCCTGGGCAGAAAGGTAACCCCGGTCTTCCAGCCCATGGGAATAACCGAAGACAACTGGCCGGCATCCGTGGGGCTTTTCACAGGTATCTTCGCCAAGGAGGCGGTGGTGGGCACACTGGACAATCTCTACACAACAATGGCCGAACAGCGGAACGAAACCCCGGCGGAACCGGAGGAATTCATTTTCGCCGATGGCATCGTCGCTGCCTTCCAGGCCATACCCCAGGGCTTCCGTGACATGGGCTCCACACTCTCTGACCCCATCGGAACCGGAACCGCCGTTGAGGACGTGGAAGCGGAAACCACCACCTTCGACATGATCAGGGAAAAATTCAACGGCACCGCCGGCGCCTACGCCTATCTGCTCTTCATACTGATCTACGCCCCCTGCGTTGCCGCCATCGCCGCCATTTACAGGGAGACCAGCCTCAGGTGGGCCGCCTTCTCCACACTCTATCTGACCCTTCTTGCCTGGGTGGTGAGCACCCTTTTCTACAGAACCGCCACCTTCGCCGGGGCACCGGGGGAATCGGCGCTGTGGACAGGGGTAGCCCTGGCTCTCCTCGCCGGGATGTTCCTGGCCCTGAAGCTGCTGTCAAAGGGCAGCGCCCTGAAGGCCTGAGATGTTCGGCGACATACTGGCCCTCCTGAAGGAACACGGCAGGCTCTCCCTCCGGGAGCTTGCCGCCCTTCTTCGCTCCGACCCCCAGGCGGTGGAGCCCATGATGGACATACTGGTGAAAAAGGGAAGGGTGGAACTGATAGCCTTCGGATGCTCCCGGGGAAGCTGCTCCGGCTGCTCCTGCGCCAGCCGTGAGGACGCCATGATATACAGGCTTCCCTGAGGAGACTACGGAAGAGCTCCATGCTATTCGTTTGACTATCATGCCACCCGATGAGACGAAATAGCTGGCCGGGGCTTGCAGAGTTTTTTGATTGAGATACATTTGATCAGGTACTTAAGCAACGCCCCGAGGGGTGACCTGAGCCCGTCTCAGTTAAGGACGGGCTTTTTCTTTACCCCAGCGCCGATCTCCCACCGAAGAGTTTGAATTAATTACCTTCCGTTCTTTCTCCATTCATGACATCAGGTTACATCACAGAGCTTATCAAGCTTACATGAGATCACTCGACTCTGCCAGGCAATCCATTTCAGGGATATGCGCTACATTTCCCAGCTTGAAGTGCAAATGGACCCTATTGACTCAGATTTGGCTTTGAACAATCATAACTTGGTCATGGTCAACTGAGATAACCGGAGTCGGTACAATGATTTTTGAGTGAGAAGAATTGGAATCCCCTCTTGACATGGTATCACCTAATGATACTATATTGGGGTGATGAATAAGAAACACAGGACAACTCTAAGCAAGATATTCGAGAAGCCTGAGCGTTCTGATGTACCATGGAGGGATATTGAGGCACTTATAACTGCTCTGGGCGGAGAGATATCAGAAGGGCAGGGATCTCGAGTCAGGGTATTCCTGAATGGAACCAGGGCTGTGTTTCATAGACCGCATCCAGAGCGAACCACAGCGAAGGGCGCGATCAAATCAGTGAGAAGGTTCCTGAGAGAAGCTGAGGTGAGTAAAGATGGAGTATAAAGGATATATCGGCAAAGTAGAGTTCGATGACGAGGCAAACATATTTTATGGAGAAGTAATCAATCTCCGGGATGTTGTCACATTTCAGGGTGAGACCGTAGATGAACTCAGGAAAGCATTCCGTGACTCAGTAGATGACTACCTTGAATTTTGTGCAACTCGTGGTGAATCTCCTGAGAAACCATACTCCGGTAAATTCATGGTTCGAGTTGAACCTGAGTTACATAAGGCACTTGCCATGCGAGCAAAAATGAATCACAAAAGCCTTAATGCATGGATAAATGACGCTCTGGAAACAGCAGTGAAATAAGATATCGTCACTCAACTGAATGAACCTGTCACAGGCGTTAATGGCAGGCTTCGGTGATACCTGTGCAGGTTATTCAGAGCGTTGGGCGGGAGACGAATCGCAACAATGACTCGGTTACACGGTGGGGAAACGCTTAGCGAAACCGGTAGCTAGAACCGAAGTATATTGCCAACTAGCAGAATGATGATGAAGATGATGACAGGCACTCTATTCACTTGGGAAATCTAATCATGCCTAAGATCGACACGCGCTCCTTGATGAAGAAGGCGATTGAGGTTATGCGCCTGTCGGTGCCTGAGCACCGCCCTGACGGGTCACCGAGTCCGTTAGTGGGTGCCGTGCTGGTGCGGCCGGATGGTTCAATTGTGACAGCAGCACGGGGAGAACTGCGCAACGGGAATCATGCGGAATTCATTCTACTTGAGCGAAAATGCCTCAGTGAAAAGTTGGATGGGTGCACTCTCTTTACAACCCTTGAGCCTTGTCTTGATCGCAATAAGCCCAAACGCGGCTGCGCGAGACACATTGTAAGCGCTCGTATCAAGGAGGTCTATGTGGGCCTTGAGGATGATAATCCGCGAGTGGCTGGCAAGGGTATTGAGTACTTACGCCGTCACGGAGTGACCGTCCACATGTTTGACCGCGACTTGCAGGACGAAATACTTACAGTGAACAATGAGTTTTTACATGGGCGCGGCAGCAACCGGCCAGGCCAGAAGAGGAGCCGATCAAACTCTCTAAATATGAGGATCCGGTTGCAGCTGTTGCTCTAGAGGATCTCTCCCAACGAGCGCTGGAACGTTATCGGGCGAAAGCAGAACTGGATCCAAAGGTAGGCTCCCAAGAATTCATGCGGATGCTGCGACAGCAGGGGGTGCTCGTGGGCGAGGGTGAGGCGACTGTGCCTAGCGGCTTTGGGATGCTCCTGTTCGGCACGCAGCCGCGCAACGCCATACCGCAGGCCGGATTGCTGGCACGGGCGGATTTGCCAGATGGAACGTCATCGCGTAGGGAGTTCGGTCAAGCTCTGGTGCTTATTCCAGAGGAGTTGGAGAAGTGGCTGAATACTGTTCTTCCAAGCACTATTGACCGAAGTAGGATGGAGCGCAAAGAAGAAGTGAGGTTGCCGTTCGACATGATCCGTGAGGCAGTAGTCAATGCGCTGATCCATCGCGATTACGATCTTGTGGGGCAGAAGTGCCAGCTTGTGGTTAACGCAGATACAATAACTGTCAAGAGTCCGGGTGGTCCAATTCCTCCGATCACTCTAGAACAGCTCCAGTCGTTTACAGCACCGATGAAGAGTCGGAATCCCGTTCTGCACTACACATTCGCTCGTATGGGCATGGCAGAGGAACAGGGATTTGGCTTAGAGAAGAGCCTCAAGGGCCAAGCTCAGAAGCTTGACCTGCCACTGCCCACCTTCGTTCTATCTGATGACTACTTGGTGCTTACAATCTATAGAAGCCCAGAAGCTGCGGTTTCCACGTTGACCAACGAGATACAGGATCAGCTAAGTAAGGCTGAGATCATCGGCTGGGAATGGATTTCGAAACGAGACTTGGTGACTACAGCCGAATATGAGGAAGCGATGAAGCTTCCAAATCGAACTGCCAAGAACCATATCCATAAAATGAAGAAACTGGGCCTGCTAAAGATGATCGGTGCCGGTCGGGCAACTCGGTATAAGGTGATCCGTCGGTGACAACGTGAGAGGTAGCGAATTTACACCTATCTCATTCGGGCCATTCATCGGGCCCAAATGGCCCGTAATACGGACTGCATTAATGGCAGCAACATTCGGGCCATTCTCCGGGCCAGAGTGGTCCGATATCGAACCAAGCCCTGAGTTGGATGCAACATGGGCTAGTAGAGCAAGTGCTGTGCTACTGTAAGTAGACACTCACCGATTTACGTAATGCAAACCAGGAATAGGACCCAACAAGCGGCTGTTCTCGGAAGCCTGACAGCGCCGGTGAGCCTTGGCGTTGCAGGAGGAAAGATCATGAAAGTAATTGAGAAAGCCCAACCGTCCACGACTCGATGGACACCAAGGACAATGGCAGCGGCCTCGAAATGCTATCCGTCCGCGCGTTCGCCTCATCATGCAATGGCGAAGTCTTGATTGGTCAATCTGACCTCGGTGGCGCTGCCTTTCATATCTGCATTCCTGTCGAAGAACAAGCATCGAACAAGCCCACTGGAGGCGAAGCTTAACAGCGCACCTCAGTGGCGTCGTTAGCGGTATGTTTGCAAAGCAGAGCCCCGGGTTCAGCTGACGGGCTTTTTCTTTTCCCCTCCGGTGCCGATATTACTCCCTGGAGGTTGTCATGAAAGGCTTTCTTCCAGTTCTTGTGTTCTGCTGCTTCGCCTGGTCATCCCCGGTTGAGTTCCAGTTGATCGGACCGTTAACCGACTCCTTCGGGGATCGTATTGATGTGGGGAGCTATGCGGCACCGCTCTTCACGGACTGGAACGGGGACGGTCTTGATGACCTGCTGGTCGGTCAGTTCGACGGGGGGAGGATTAGGTTTTATCCCAATTCGGGCACTCCCGAAGAGCCGGTGTTCAATGATTTTCAGTATCTCCTGGACGGAGGTAGGTTGCTCTCGGTTCCCTTCGGTTGATGCACCGGAGCCACTGATCCACAGGCTGTGGACTGGGACGGAGACGGCAGACTGGACATCATAGTGGGGGACAGGGAGGGAAATGTACACTTCTTCCGAAGACTCTCCTATGGTGACATCTATCTTGAGGAGCAGGATCTCGTAAAGGTACAGGGCAAACCCATTGATGTTGGCTACAACTCGGCTCCCTGCGTAACCGACTGGAATGCAGACGGACTGCCCGATATGGTCGTCGGCAACCTTAGCCCCCTTCCTGCCGGGGTGTATCTTTTCATCAATTCCGGAAGCCCATTCTCCCCTGACTACCTCAGCACAGACACTGTGTTTTCCAGGGAGGGGTGATCGAACTAGCTGCGGCCTATCCCGATATGCATGACATGGACCTTGACGGTCTCCCGGACCTCCTTGTGGGTTCGTCAAACGGTACTGTCGCCTGTTATCTGAACTCCGGTACTCCGGAGCAGCCCCTGTTCGAGACAATGGAACACCTCAGGGCCGATGGCGATGAGATATACATCTGCTCCTATGTGCGTCCGTCGGTGTGCAACTGGAACGACGACGGCTGTCCTGATATGCTGCTGGCGGATGACTCCGGCGAGATCCTGCTGTTCCTGGGTGTGCCCCCTTCGGGTATTCCGCAGGAATGCCAGACCGCTGTGCGATTGCTTGGCAATCCGGTGGATGAGCGGGTTGAACTTGAGATTGCCCTTGTGGAAGATGCTTTCGTTTCAGTGACAATTTACTCCTTCGATGGAAGGGTGGTTCTTTCTGCTTCCCGGGGAGTGCTTCCCCCGGGTACAACGGAGATACACCTGGATACCCGGGACCTGAGGGAGGGGGCATATCTGCTCAGGATCACCACTGGAAATTCGGAAACCACCGGAAGAATGGCAGTTATCCGCTGATTCTGCTATGTACCTCCCTGACGAGGGATACCAGCAACATTATCGGTGCGCCGAAGAAAGCTGAGGTACCACCTCCGGGAATCCAGGAAATGTCCTGCTCTTAAAACACTGTTTGATCAACATGCAATGCTTCAATAAGGACAGCTGCCTCAGCAGGGATCCAGAACACTCCGCACCTTCAGGGCCATTGCCTCGGCGGAGAATGGCTTCTGAATGAAGTTGACGCCGCTTTCTATTATTCCCCGGCTTGCTATCACATTGTCGTTGTAGCCGGACATGTAGAGGACCTTCAGCCCCGGCAACTCCCCTTCAAGGATGGAGAAGAGTTCAAGGCCGTTCATCCCGGGCATCACCACATCGGTAAGGAGAAGTTGGATCTTCCCGGCTTTCTTCGCTGCTTTGACCGCATCGGCTCCCGATGAGGCAGTGATCACCCGGTAGCCCTTGCCGGTGAGTATCTCTTCTGTGAGGTTGCGGACCTGCTCGTCGTCTTCCACCAGAAGGATCATCTCGGTGCCGCCGGGGACGGAACCCGTGGAACTACTGTGTGCAGACAGTATCGATCCGGCTCCGGCGGCGGGGAGGAAAACACTGAAGACGGTACCCTTCCCCTCTTCGCTGTGAACCCAGATGTAGCCGTTGTGCTGCTTCACGATCCCGTAGGCTGTGGCAAGACCGAGACCGGTTCCCTCGGTTGCGCTCTTCGTTGTGAAGAAGGGCTCGAAGACCTGTGCGGCTACCTCCCCGGACATTCCCCTGCCGGTGTCCGCCACCTGAAGACGGCAGTATTCCCCCTCGGCCATATCCTCCGGCTCGGTGGAGGTCCTGCCGCAGACCCTGACAGACCTTGTGGATATGGTGAGCTTCCCGCCTCCTGTCATGGCGTCCTGGGCGTTCACCGCGAGGTTCATGAGTATCTGCTCTATCTGCCCCCGGTCCCCCATGAAGAACTGGGGTTCTTCGGATAGCCTGTACTCTATCTCTATATCCTCGGTTATGGTACGGCGGAGGAGTGTGCCGAACTCTTCCAGCAGACGGTTGAGGTCCAGCCTGCCGAATTCAAGGGTCTGTTTCCTGCTGAAGGCCAGGAGCTGGTGCACCAGGTCCCGGGCTCTCTCACCGGCGCTTACTATCTGGGCCACATGCTCAAGTTCATCATCGGGAAGCGACCGTGAGGCCATGAGCATTCCGCCGTAGCCCAGGATCGGCGTGAGCAGATTGTTCAGGTCGTGGGCCACGCCGCCTGCAAGCCTTCCCACGGACTCCAGCCGCTGGAACTGCTGGAAGCGCAGTTCAAGCCTGCGGTTCTCCCTCTCTATCTTCTTCTTCTCGGTGATGTCCTGCCCAACCACTATCGTGGCGGGCCTGCCGTTCATCATCACGGAAACCGAGGTGGAGTAGGCCCACCTTTCAGTGCCGTCGGGCCGGGTGAACTTCAGTTCCACCGGCCTGTTGCTGCTGCCCCGTGGGGTGTTAGCCATCCTTTTCTTTACCAGTGCTTCGTAATCCCCGGAAAAGGCCTCCAGAGGATCGGTGCCAATAACCATAGAGGGATGCGGATACCCCAGCAGCTCTGCCCCGGCGGGATTGCAGTAGATGTAACGGCCCTCCTGCAGCAGCATTATGCCATAAGGGGAGTTCTCCACCAGGGCCCGGAACCTCTCCTCGCTCTCGTGGAGGGCCTTTTCAGCCTCGGTGCGGTCGGTGATGTCCATCATTGTCACAAGGGCCATTGTTCTGTCATCCACGAAAAGGGGTGTGGAGGAAACAAGCAGCGTAAGGTTCCCTGGCAGCTGTTCTGCTCCTGGGTGAATCCGGTTTCCACCTGAAGGTGGGTTTTGCCGCTCTCCAGCGTGTCCAGCACCGTGTTCTTTATCACGCAGTCCTCACAGGCCCCGCCGAAACCGCACCCCCGGGGGTCGTCAAGGGCATGGACGCACCGGAGGGCCTCGCCCCCCCTGAGCCCGTGCATTTCCTCTTCGGTCCTGCCCGAGAACTGCGAGGCGAATCCGTTCACCTGCTGTACCCTCCGCTCATCATCCACCACCAGCATCAGTATCGGGGCGTTCCTGTAGATCGCGGTGAGGAGGGCCTGCTGTTCCCGGCGGTGTTCCTCAAGCCTTTTCCTTTCGGTGATGTCGCTTGCTACGCTGAGTATCGCCCGCTGCCCCATCCATTCGATCTTCTTGGCCATTATGGCCAGGGGAAAGGCCGTGCCGTCCTTCCTGAAGTGGCGGCTCTCGAAGTTTGCCTCGCCTTTCTCCAGGATTTCTTTAACCCTTTTTTCTATGAGTTCCGCGCTCTCGGGAACGTCAAGGTCGTTCAGGCTCAGCGCCTTGAACTCCTCTTCGCTCTGATATCCGTGAAGCCTGATGGTTTCCCTGTTTGCGAAGAGGAACTCGCCCCTCATGTTGTGTATGGTGATGGATGCCGGGGCGGAGTCCAGCATCTGGCCCAGAAGCCTGATCCGCTCTTCACGGTTCTTGGCCCTGGTTACATCAAGGGCGTTCCCCACGAACTGGAGGAGTTTCCCCCGGTGTCAAAACCGGGGTTACCACCGAGCGGAACCACCTTGTGGAGCCGTCGGAGTGGAGAACACGGAACTCCGCCGCTGGAAGAACGGCTTTCTGGGAATGGGTTTTCTCAAGACCCTGCTGGCAGATTGCGAGGTCCTCTTCATGGACGAAGTCGGAGAAAAGCCTGCCCTGGACCTCCTCGGGAGGGTGGCCCAGATGGGTTTCCCAGCTTGGGGAAACGAAGTCGATAACGCCGCCGGGAAGAATGGTGTAGATGATGCTCTGACTGTTCTCGACAAGGAGACGGTACTTCCTTTCCGCCTCCTCCAGTGCCGCCTCGGCCATCTTTCTTTCCGTGGTAACAGTGAAGTAAACGGAAACGGAACCGTCGGGCTGGGGATAGAGCCTTATGTCGTACCAGTTCTTGAAGGGCTCCACGGGGAACCAGGTCTCGAACCGGACGGGTTCGCCGGTATTCACCGCCTGGAGGTACTTCTCGCCGAAGATGGAGTCGATCCCGGCGGGGAAAACATTGTCGGCCCTGCGTCCCACCACTTCCCCGGCTGGAATGCCCAGTATGCTCTCAGCCGCCCTGTTGAAATAGGTGATCACCAGGCCGCCGTCCAGTGTAAGCATGGCATCTGAAATGCTGTCCAGTATCCGGGCCTTCTCACCCTCCCTGGCCTTGCTTTCCTCTTCCACGGAGAGCCTGTGAAAGCCCAGGGATATGTCCTCGGTGATTTCCCGGAACAGGCCGGTTTCCTCGGCGCTTCCGGCGAAGTCACCGGGAACCGAAGCGGAAAGAACGCCGAAAACCTGATTCCCCTGGCAAACAAGCCCGGTGAAGCCCGCCCTGCCGTCGTATTTCTTTGCAAGGGGGCAGCCGGGGCACTCCTCCGGGAGAGACTTAATGAAAACCGGCTTCCGGGAATCCAGGGCCCTTTCCATACAGTGGGGAAACTCCCACTTAAAAGGGATTCCTCCAGCTCCCTGAAACCGCAGTCAAAACCACTTGATGCGGTGTATTCCACTGCGCCGTTATCGTTTAAGAGGGCGATCCATGTGGTTTGATAGCTGAGGTTCTCAGTTAGAATGGAACAGATCCCGTCGGCCAGGGCACGGGGTCCTTCTCGTCGGCGATTAGCTTGTTCACCGCCCCTATGGTGTGCAGAACCCTCTTGATATGGGCCTGCTCCCGCCTTGCCGATTCAAGCTGAACGATCAGGGGTTCGCCGGACTTCAGCAGGGCGTCGGCATGCCCCTCACTGATCGCGTCAAGGGCGGATTCAGCGTTCCGAAGCCTCCTCAGAAGCTGTTCCCTGGATAATCCTTTGCCTTCCATTCACCTCACCATACTGCTTTCAGGGCTTCGATGCTGCTCAGGTTGCCATAGATAAGGGTGCCGGTTCCCGGGTTCCCTATCAGAAGGGCCGGGGTAATGTAAATACCGTTCTCCACCGCTTCGGAAGGGTTCTTCAGAACATCGATTATCTCCACGTCGGTGTCCTCCCCGCCGAAGGACTCCAGGAAGTCCTTAAGGTTCTCCAGGGCCATTCTGGAGTTGGGGCGTCTCCGGCAATGAAGAGCTTCACCGTCTTTTCTCCGGGGGTGTTCATCGGAGGTCCTCCCCCATTATCTCAATTCCCCTGTCGGTTATGTTGAAAGTATGAATGGCGCTGGAATGGTGCCGGCCACGGGATTTGAGAATGCCCATATCCCTGACATAGCGTCCGTTCTTCACCTCGTTACGGAGCACTATCACAGTGTCTATCACCGATGACAGGTCGATCCCTGATATCTCACTGCCATAATCCCTGGCCGAGGCGAGGTTGGTCAGGAGGGAGGTTATGCCCCGCTGCTTGCAGTGGTCGATCAGCCGCAGAAGGTAGTCGAAGGCCGCGTGGCTCGAGCCCATCCTTCTGCAGGCTGAAATGGCGTCTATCATCAGGTGTTCCGGCTGGAAGTCCCCTATAGCACTGAAGGCCTGTATAAGATGTTCCTCCACCCCCTGGGACTCCGGCATGGATGAGATGAACTCGAGCATTCCCGATCCCATCACAGGCTTCAGATCGATTCCGGGACTATCATGCAGGAGACAAGGGCGTCCCAGGACTCCTCGAAGTCGAGATAGAGCACCCTCTCCCCTCTGGAGGTTATGTCCTTGACGAATGAGCAGAGAAAGGTTGTCTTTCCCGTGCCTGAACCTCCTGAGAAAGGGTGCAGGAACCCCTCCTGAAGCCGCCGCCCAGAAGTTCGTCGAGGCCGGCTACCCCGGATGACAGGCTTTCGCCAAGGGCTTTCTGCTGAAGTGATGTCTGGGTAACGGGAATGATCCAGGTTCCCCTGTCGGTTATTCCGAAGGGATACTCGTTCCTGCCAAATGCAGAACCCCTGTACTTAACCACACGAAGTCTTCTGGTGGTAATCTGTTCCTGAACCCTCTGGTCGAGGTGGATCACGCAATCGGCCATGTAGTCCATGAAGTCGTAGTGGGAAGAAGCCGGTCCGCCGGGATGGCGCTTCACCGTAAGGATGGAGGTAAGCCCGGAGTCAAGCAGCCATTCGTGGATGGAACGGAGCTCGGCCCTTTCAGAGGGGCGGTGGTCGAGAAGGGTCAGGAAGGCGTCCGGGGCGTCGATGAGAACGATCCCGGCACCCAGGGCCTTCACTCTGTTCTCCAGTATTGCCGTTACCCCCGGAGATCGAAGGTACCGGCGAGAATGGCTTCCGGCTGAATACGGGCGCTTATGATTGCCAGCATGCCATTCTCCTCGAGGTCCGTCAGGTCCCATCCGAAGCCGCCGGCATATCGCCGCAGGGCGGTGTCCCTCTCCTCGAAGGTGAGTATCACACCCGGGGTTCCCGCAAGGGCGTTCCTCACAAGGATCTCCATCCCTATAAGGGTCTTGCCGGTTCCCGGACCACCGCTTAGCAGAGTAAGGGATCCCTGGGGATTCCACCCCTGAGAACATCGTCGAGGCCCTTGAGCCCCGTTGGTACCTTTTCGATGACGCCGGTGTTATTACTGTTCATGGTATCAGTTCCCATGGCATCCTCCAGATCAGGAGCATGGCAAAAGCCCTTCCGACGGATGGGCATTCACCTTTCAGCAGACAAGCCTTACTGAAACATTATATAACCCGGAGGGGAATCCATGCCAATGTTTCCCTCCCTTTGACAATCATCCCCCGGGGAAACATCTTGAACCCATGGAACACAGAAAAAGAAGGCTCAACGACGCCGGGGATACCCGGGGAAGCTGCGTTATCTACTGGATGCAGCAGGCCCAGCGGGCCCGCTGGAACCATGCCCTTGAACACTCCATCGCAGTGGCCAATGAAAAGAAGGTGCCCCTCTATGTGTTCTTCGGCCTGGACGGCTCGTATCCCGGGGCCAACGCCAGGCACTTCACCTTCATGCTTCAGGGCTGGCTGAAACCGCCCTTTGCCTCAGGGACAGGGGCATCGGCCTGGTCCTCAGGATCTGTGATCCCCCTCCGGCGCCGTAAAACTCGCCGGCGAACTGGGGGCATCCGCCCTTGTTACCGACTGCGGCCACCTGAGGATACAGAGGCAATGGAGGAGAAGTGCTGCTGAATCCCTTGCTATACCGGTTACGGAAGTGGAAACCGACATGGTGGTCCCGGCATGGACAGCCTCGGACAAGAGGGAAACCGCCGCCTGGACACTGCGGAAAAAGCTGGTTCCCCAGCTCAAGTGGTTCATGGAACCCCTGGAGGAAAAAGACCCGCTGAAGGACACGGCGAACCACTCCATTTTTACCCTTGACCCTTCGGACATACAGGGCCTCATGGCACGGCTGAAACCGGATAACTCGGTCAATCGCTCGGGGGTATTCACCGGAGGGGCGTCACAGGCCGAGGAAAGGTGGCGGCTGTTCCTGGAGGATAAACTGCCGGACTATGAAAAACTGGCCAGGGAGCCGGGGACAGAGGGAACTTCACTCATGAGCCCGTATCTTCACTTCGGCCAGATATCGCCACTGAAAATGGCCCTGGAGGCCAGGGAAAGGGGCAACTGTGAAGCCTTCCTGGAGCAGCTTATCGTAAGACGGGAACTGGCGATCAACATGGTTCACTACTCAAAGAACTACGACATGTTCTCTATTGTTCCCGGCTGGGCAAAGAAGACCCTCGATGACCACATCCGGGACACCAGGGAAAGGGTCTACTCCCTGGAGGAGCTTGAGAGCGGGCAAACCGCCGACGAGTACTGGAATGCCGCCCAGATGGAAATGGTCAGAACCGGCCACATGCACGGATACATGCGGATGTACTGGGGCAAGAAGGTAATACAGTGGACGGAAAGCCCGAAGACCGCCTTCGAATATCTCAAGTTGCTGAACGACAGGTACCAGCTCGACGGCAGAGATCCCTGCAGCTACGCCGGGATAGCCTGGTGCTTCGGAATGCACGACAGGCCCTTCGGGACCTTCCCGGTAACCGGGAACCTCAGAAGGCTGGGCTCAGGCCTGGAAAGGATGAGAAAGGCGAGATCCTCACGCTACAACCGCTACCTGAAAAGGGTCAGATCAGGCTCCTCCTGATGAAGTCCAGGACCCGCCCTTCTATCTCATCCCTGGTGCGGCGGAAGAACTCAAGCTTTTCCTGTTCTCCGCCCTGGAAGGCCGCCGGGTCCTCGAGGTCCCAGAACTCCCGGACACCGGCCCAGGGATAGATTGGGCATCTGTCCTCGGCCCTCTGGCACACGGTTATGAGATAGCCTATGTACACCTGCTTGTCAAAGAACTCCTCAAGAAGCCCCTTTGACCTGTGATGAAGGGCCTCGAGGTCCAGCCCCTTCTCACTCATCACCGTAATGGTGAAGGGGTTGATGGGCACAGGCTCCAGCCCTGCGCTGAGAGCCTCGAACCGGTCCTTCCCGTGAAGCCTGAGAAAGGCCTCGGCCATCTGGCTCCGTGCGGAGTTGCCGGTGCACAGGAAGAGCACCTTCGTTTTCGCCATTTTTCCTCCCGGTTGTGATCCAACCGGTAGAATAGGAAGGAATTGTTAAAGTTTAATTAAGGGTGTTGATCCTTATCGCTTCCCTGCCCCGCTGAAAAGCCTCTCAAGGATGTCCGTGTCCGCCGGGACCCTTGCTGAAAGGGTGTCTCCGGCGGAAGGGCTGTACGCCTGAAGATGGCCGTAAACCCCGGCCTCCCCCCGGATGTTACGCCGGGCAAGCCAGAAAACATGGGACAGCTCCTCGGGATATATCTCCACCGGGACCGAACCCCACATGTCCCGGTAGACGCACCGGCCATGGCTGTATTCCAGGCTCTCGGTATCGGTTCTCAGGGAGAAGAACACTCCCGGGTCTGAAAGGGTCTCCCAGGCCTGGGACATGAAACCGTTCCAGCCCTCCATGTACTCCATGTCCCCCTCACGGACCACGCAGCCCATGGAACTGTACAGTATTCCCGTTTCATCATCCCGGACAACCTCGGCGGATGGCCTTCCGAATGATATGTAGTACAGCTCTCCCCGGGCGAAGGCCTCCATGGCCTCGGTGGCGCCACTGGAGAAAAGGCACAGGCCAAGAACAAGCAGATTCATCTTCCACCCTCCCTTCTCCTGTAACATACATGGAAATACAGGCTGTTATTCCCTTCAAGAGCTATATCGCCTTTCAGGGATGCCTAACTCAGGAAGGGGTACTTCCAGTCCAGCGGCGGGGCGAAGTTCTCCTTCACCGTCCGGGCGGTGATCCAGCGCAGAAGGTTCAGGTGGCTTCCCGCCTTGTCGTTGGTTCCTGAGCTTCTGCCGCCTCCGAAGGGCTGCATTCCAACCACGGCGCCGGTGGGCTTGTCGTTTATGTAGAAATTGCCCGCGGTATGACACAGTTTATCCATGGCCTGAATGATCTCCCGGCGGTCACGGGCGAAGACCGCCCCGGTGAGGGCATAGGGTGAGGACGTGTCGCAGAGTTCAAGGGCCTCCTCCAGCCTGTTGTCGTCGTAAACGAAAACAGTGAGCACCGGGCCGAAGAGCTCCTTTTCATCAGTTCGTGCCCGGGATCATCCACCCTCAGAACAGTTGGCTGAATGAAGTAACCGCTGGTCTTGTCGTGTCCGGACCCGCACACCACCTCGGTTCCAGGTGAGTTCACCGCCCGGTCCACGGCTCCTGTGATGGAATCGAAGGAATCTTCGTCTATCACCGCGTTGATGAAGTTCCCGAAGTCCCGTACATCCCCCATCTTCATGGCTTCCACCATTGCGGTGAGTTCTTCCCTCAGAGCCGGCCAGATGCTCTTCGGTATGTATGCCCTTGAGGCGGCGCTGCACTTCTGGCCCTGGTACTCGAAGGCGCCCCTTGCCAGGCCACCGCCACGGCGGTAACCTCGGCGGAGGGATAGGCGAACACGAAGTCCTTTCCGCCGGTTTCCCCCACCAGCCTGGGGTAGGAGACATACTTCGAGAGATTTGCACCGGTCTCCCGCCAGAGGAGGTTGAACGTATCGGTGGATCCGGTGAAGTGTATCCCCGCCATGTACTCGTGGGAGGTAACCATCCTTCCCGCAAGGCTGCCACGGGTTGGCAGGAAATTGATCACGCCGTGGGGAAGCCCCGCCTCCCTGAGAACCTCCATTATGTACCAGTTGGAGAGTACCGCCGTTGTGGCGGGCTTCCATACCGCTGTGTTCCCCATGAGGGCAGGCGCAGTGGGAAGGTTGGCGGCGATGGAGGTGAAGTTGAAGGGGGTAACGGCGAATACGAACCCCTCAAGGGGTCTGTATTCCATGTGGTTGATCTGGCCGTGGTCCGAGGATGGCTGCCATGAGAAGATCCTTGAGGCGAAGGCGGCGTTCATCCGGAGGAAGTCGATGGTTTCCGCCGCTGAATCGATCTCAGCCTGATGGGGATTCTTGCTCTGGCCCAGCATTGTGGCGGCGTGATCTTCAGCCTGTATCTGGTACTCAGAAGATGGGCCGCCTTCATGAAAACAGATGCCCTGTCCACCCATGGCATCTTCATCCAATCCTTCTGGGCCTTTACAGCGGCGTCGCAGGCGGCGCATATCTCCGCCTCCCCGGCCCTGTGGAACCTTGCCAGCACATGGCCGTGGTCGTGGGGCATGGTTACATCCACCAGATCCCCTGTCCTTACCTCTTTTCCGCCTATGAGGGCGGGTATCTCAACCACCTGATCCGCCTGCCGGTCAAGCTCCTTCTTCAGCCCCTCCCGCTCCGTTGTTCCCGGAGCGTATGAGAGAACCCTTTCGTTCTGGGGTTTTTCCAGTCTTATGTTGATGTTGTTCACGGTGCCTCCTGTCTTTAGATGAAGCGTTATGATAATTCATCATATCGTTTCGTCAACGGCTCCGTTCTCAACTTATGCAAAGGGCCCGCCCCTGTAAAGGGACGGGCCCGGAAGGAATGACGGTTCCTCTAGCGGAGAAGTGTCATTCTGGATGTGGCGGAACCGGCGGGGGTGGTTGCCCGGACGAAGTAGAGACCGCAGCCGAGATCACCGGGAACGCTCCAGCTGAACATGTGGGAGCCGGAGTCGAGGCTTCCTGTGTGAACTGTCTCAACGGTCCTTCCGGAAACATCGTACACGGCTATGTTGGCCATTCCCGAAACCGGGAGGTAGAAGGAGAAGCTGGCCTGGGAGGTAACGGGGTTGGGGAAACGGCGGAGAGAACACCGCTGAATCCCTGGACCTCTGCATTGGCCTGGTCCTCCAGGGAGGTGAGCTCCAGGGCTGCAAGGGCAGCCTGGTAGGCGTCAACACGGCCGGCGCCGAAGTAGTTGTCTTTGCCTGTGGAGCCCAGGTCCAGGGAGGTGACCTCGAGAATGGAGTCTACCTGCGCAGGTGTGAGTTCCGAGTTCACGTTAAGCAGCAGGGCCATGAGGCCGGCAACATGAGGGGTAGCCATGGAGGTACCGCTCATTGTGGTGTAGCCGGCGGGGTTGGAGTAGCTGCAGCTTACGATGTCGGAACCCGGGGCGGTTACGTCAGGGTCGATGAGGCCGATCTCCGGGGCGGTGTCGGCATAGTCGTTCCATGGAGCGTCGTACTTCCATGTGGAGTAGCCCAGGCTGGAGAAGGAGGAAAGGGCGTCGGAGCTGGTTGTGGAGCCGACGGTTACCGTGGCGGAAAGGCCGCCGATGGTGGTCTGGT